>ENA-UOTZ01000484-UOTZ01000484.1-compost-metagenome-genome-assembly--contig:-NODE-484-length-33279-cov-8.492741_pt1 | contig 33279 bp, 17 predicted proteins | sample MGYA00238144_ERZ746983 | MGnify/ENA primary metagenome ERZ746983 (study PRJEB28759, sample SAMN06268863) | compost metagenome | isolation source: single cell | place: USA: California, Emeryville, Joint...
GATCGTGATAACTTTCCCGCTGCCGATAGAAATCACTTCAAAATCGACCTGCTCGCGAATTTTATGTTGGGAAGTCTTCACGCTTATTTGCACGTCTACTCCTGGATATACTGGGTATATCTTAAAATACTCCTGGAGCAGGCGCGTGATTTCGGAAACCTCGCCTTGTAACCCGAGAAAACCGTCATTATCGTCAGAACGAGGAAAAATAGTCGATTTATAGCTCTCAGCTAGCAGAACGACCTTTGGATTAGTAAAATTGCGGTTGTACTCCCAGCGAGCGTCTACCGCTAGCAGCATTACGGTTAATTGGTAATTAGGATCGTCTATCTTCGCGCAGTCCGGCCCATTGCATTGAAACTGCAAATCAGCGATGTGAAAGCCTGCTTGTTCTCCAAAATCTGCCTCTGTTAGCGGAGTGTATTGAGAAAATACCCCTGAATTAAAGCTAATTGTCGCACCTTTCGTTGCAATCTTTGGAAATTCAAATGCTACCATAAGAACGACAGTAACGATTAGGAGGAAAAGCGATCCAAAGAGCGGCTTATAAGGGATTGTTTTCCTTTGATCTCTCTCAGCTTGAATCGGAGCCTCCAGCAGATACATCAACCAAATCGTCAATGCTGAAAGGCTCAATGAGACTGTTAACGCTACATCCGAGACTACATAGTACACTTCTGAATAGAGATCCGCGACCGCCTGACAGCAATTTTCGTTCAAACAGCCTTCTTGATGAATCTTCTCGTCAGCCGCCTTTCCCTCGTCCTGCTCCCAAATTTCAGCCCGGTTGGCTTGAGGGCAGCTGTCTAAAGCGACGTTGGCGTACTTGTTCAAACACCCGTAAGAAATCAGATCTGATCGGTGGGTGACACCAAGAATTTGGGGACATATCAACTTGCTTGAGATTTGTGAATTGAGTTCGTCAGTATAACGATAAGAGTAGCCTGTTATCGTTAGCATTGTGATAGTTAAGAAGACTCCGATCATGCTCAGGGCGAAATAGAAGATCCTCCGCTGGAATAAATTAGATAATAGTGTGAAAAATGCAAAGGGAGTGGTAATTATCCCACAAATTTTGATTGCTTGTAGTATCCAAGTAGGAAAATCAACAGAGATGCTAGCTGAATCCACGTAATATAATCCATTCTGTCCGGATGAATAGAGTGTTCCTCCGAACAATAGAGTTACAGCACCAAGGACATTGCAGAATAAAACAACCAATTTGATTGGATTCTCCAGGCAGATGAAAACAGTTCGGCTGAGAAAAGCGAAATAGACACCAGAAATGCCATTGATGATCGAAAGGGAAATCAGTCCGATATCTGAGAGTGTTTTTAGAGTGTTCAGGTTCATTCCGTTGAATTTTGCTCCCCATTCCGCTGGATCCGAAGCGATAACATCCAAATAATGATTTACCCAATTGAAATGTCCGTAAATCCCAGCAATTATCATGATCCTGCCAATTATCATGAGAGAAGCCGTGACAAAAGCAATTTTCGTTGGTAGATTGTCCTCTACTCTTGGGATTTGCTCCTTGCGGATCCGCCTTAGCCAGAAAAACAGCCAAATAACAAATATTTGAGATGGGATGCTGATTCCGATTAATGAGAATGTTAATGGGGATCCCAATATCAGTAGGAAGAGCGTCGAGAAGACAATTTCAATCATTCCAATACAAATTGAAATGATTGTGGCATAGTAGGACACTTTGAGGAAATAAGTCTTCTCTGAAACCTGGAATGACTTCGAATTCTCGCTTAGGAGCGAGGATTTTTCTTTGATTGTGTCTTGAGGATTAAGATCGTTTATTTCTTCCATCGCGGGTGTTTTATTTGATATCAAACTGAAATTTTGAAAGTAGGTTTAAAATTCTCCTCCCTATGGGATCTTTGCATGAAAATCTGATCGCCTTTTGAAAACAAATAAAACGATCTAAGACTTGGATGGTCGTTATGGATATTATTCCCAATACAGGCCCGAGGAATTAGCAAAGTTATGCTCTAATAGTCTTGCTGAGAGCATATTTTTGGTAGAAAGGTCTTTTGCTCAGATGTTGAAATTTGTTGGACTTTCAAACGACTCTTCAAGTCTTTAGGAGTTTATCAGGGACTTTTTTCGCATATAAACAGAAAAAGATAGCATTTCGCATCAATGGTCATAGAGATTGTCAGAATTTAGTTGAATATCAGCGCAATGGAGAGACTAGGATGCACAGCCATGAATGTTCAAGGTGCTAGGGACTTTTTGGAAAATATTAATTCTTTTTTCAGTGGAAAGAAAAAGTCTCGCTTAATTCGACATCAGACTCAATTATCTCTGTAAGAAAGTTGGGTTCGAAGTTATAATCGAAGGGAAGTCAGAACTTTAGCTGGATATCCATCCTGTTGTTCCTTCCAACAGCTATTTCCAATTGAAAAAAGTTTATCAATTGCAATTGGCTAAATAATTGCACAAATTCTTCAAATTCATATCAAAGGGCTTGATAGAAAGTGACTGGCCACTCTCAGACTTATTGCTCAATGGCGTATCTACCTCTCTACTTCCTAAATTAGACTTCTCGTGTATTTTTTTCAGAACGGGTTCGAAAGATCCTAAACGACCGATTTCTTATTTTAATACGCGTGTGTTTCACTGGCAAGATTTTTTGATATGTGTCATTCTTTTTTGCAATTGAACGCTTGCTTTCCTAAAAAGATGCTCCAATAGCAGTATCTGCGGCGATCCCATCTTGCGAAGTTCATGTTAGGTCAGAATTTTGCGAATTTTGTTGAAGCCATGCTCAGAAACTGAGGATATATCCTTGATAAACGCTTCATTTTAGTGTTTTTCTCAATAATTAAAGCATATACAGAATAATTCCTTTCTCAAAGTCTCACATTACAATTATTATGTTAGTAACCGGATTCCCAAGTGTCCACTTGTGCTAAGGGTCTATATTTGACATTCCGATACAATAATTAGACGTTATTTTCTTAAATTTGCGATTGTAACAGCTACGATTTTTGTTGATTTACACGTGCCGGGCTGCTTGGGTTGATCAAATTTTGAATCACAGACATAAAACGGTACCGATTTATAAGGTACCAGTTTTGAGTTTATAATTAATAAATATCTCAAACGTGTAAAAATATCAAAATGAACAAGATATCCAAAGTTCTTGCTCTCTTAGCTATCTTCGCCGTCGCGACAACCGTCTCTGCGGCTGAATACACTGAAGAAGAAAACGTCCTCGTTCTTGGTGACGCCACTCTCGAGGACGCTTTGAAGGAATTCGAGTATATCCTCGTTGAGTTCTATGCTCCATGGTGCGGCCACTGCAAGAAGCTCGCTCCTGAATACGCCAAGGCAGCCACTACCCTCAAGGCTGAGGGTGCTGTTGCCAGACTCGCCAAGGTTGACGCCACCGTTGAGAAGGCAAGCGGTGAAAAATACGGTGTCAGAGGCTATCCAACCTTGAAATTCTTCATCAAGGGTCAAATGGTAGACTACGACGGCGGAAGAACTGAAAAGGACATCGTCAACTGGATCAGAAAGAAGACCCAACCTTCCACTTCTGAAGTTACAACTTCTTCAGAGCTTGCTGATGCTATCAACAAGAATGAAGTCATTGTCATCTTCTTCGGAGGAAAGGACGACGCCGCTTTCACTCATTTCGAAGGCGCCAGCAAGAAGTTCGACGACGCTGGTTTCGTTTACACCACCAACGCCGCCCTCAGAACTGAACAAAACGTCCCTGAAGGAACCAATGTTCTCTTACTTAAGAAGTTCGATGAAGGCAGAAACGAATTGGCCGGTGAGTTCGACCGTGATGCCTTGATCAAATTCATTGAAACCAACGGCACACCACTCGTCCTTCCTTTCGACCAGAAGGCTGCTCAAAAGATTTTCGGTGACAATATCCCAACTCTCTTTTTGATCTACCAAAAGAACGAAGCTGGACAAAGAGCCGAAACCATCTTCAAGGAAGTCGCTCAAAAGCTTAAAGGCAAGATCCAAGCTTCCATCTCCGACATCAAGGACGGAGGTCTTGGCCCAAGACTCGCTGAATACGTTGGTGTTAAGGAATCTGACGTCCCTGCTATCAGAGTCATCGTCCCATCCAGAGGTGGCAACCCAAAGAAGTACGTTTTCGAGGGTGAACATACCGCTGAAAACCTCCTCAAATTCTACGAAGACTACGCAGCTGGAAAGCTCCAAAACCACCTTAAGAGTGACCCTATCCCTGAGACCAACGACGGTCCAGTCAAGGTAATCCCTTTGATAAAAACTTTCTTTCTTATACTGTATCTCAATAGGTTGTTGTCGGAAAGAGCTTCAACGATATCGTCATGGACCCAACCAAGGACGTTTTGATTGAATTCTACGCTCCATGGTGCGGCCACTGCAAAAAGCTCGCTCCAATCTACGATGAACTCGGTGCTCAACTCGCCTCCATCCAGAACTTAGTCATCGCCAAGATGGACTCCACCGCCAACGAAGTTGACGGAGTCGATATCTCTGGCTTCCCAACCATCAAATTCTACCCAGCCAACAAGAAGCAAAGCCCAATCAACTACGACGGTGACAGAACCAAGGAAGGATTCCTTAAGTGGCTCAAGACCAGACTCACGTAATATTAACCTCATTAATTCTTTTACTAAATTTCAATCCTTTTAGTGTTGAGCACGACGCTGCCGCCTTCACCAAGGGTGATGAACTTTAAACGCGATTAGTTTTTATCGATTGGCTTTACGATGCTTAATTTGTGTTCTCTACGGCTATATAGCTGATCAATAAATATGCTCTCTTTCAAATAATCAAACTTAAAAAATAAAAAGAGCACAACACTCAAACTATCATTTTTCAATAGCCTTCTGAGCTTTCCCTTAGCCTATCCTCCTCATTTAGCTGATCTACGGCTAGCTTTTAAGTCAATAGCTTCTAAATCGGAAGTTTTAAGCACATTAACGGAAGTTTATCTATAATCATAGCTTTTTCAAAGAAAATACCTCAATCACAATGGTATTTAGTGGTTTATTCTTATTTCTGGCGAGAAGAATATCCTCCTAGACAAGATATCTCAGATGTTGGCCAAAATAGCTTCATAATTGATTAGGAGAGAGGGAGGTAACTAATTTAACATTATGCCAGCATCTTTCAAATCATGCAACAGGTTGTTCAATGGCCACTATTATCGACTAACCATTCAGAGAAGTTAAATAATAAAATGTATCTCTATTTAGAGTCCTACGATCATATACTTTACCTCCTTAACCAAAAAAAAAAGAGCAAACCACCCCAATCTTCACGATATTCGTTAGGTCCTAGATGCCTCTCTCCCGATTCCGTACCTCCGCGATTAGACTTTCACTGTCAAAACTTTCTGGATCAGATTTTTGTTCCTTTCCATCGCAGTTTTAATCTCAGTCTCATCTCCTTTCGTTTTTATCTTGACGCATTCAATAATCCAAAGTCTGCATCGTTTTTCGTCTTTCTCATCCGGGGAGAGGTGCCAGTAGCGTAGTTCTACATGTCCTCGCTTAACTCCAGGGATAACTGGACATCGCTTATCTTCAATAGACATCTCCGCGATTTTAAAGCAGCCTTCTTTCGCTTGTCGTTCTAACCGAAGGATCAGGTAGTCAATGGGCTCGAGGGAAGTTGAGCGCTCGTAATTAATCGAACAAATGTTTGAGATTTTCTCCAGAGGGTCTGTGGCTTCTGCATCAGTGTTAACTTGTCTTTTTTTACGGTACTCGATGAGGAGCTCCTTAGCAACTGCATAGGTACAGCCGATTGAGATCTCATTACGAATCCAGAAGAATTTCTCGGTGTTTTTTGTATGAACGGTCCATTTCGGGCTTTCTGATTCTACAACCCAAGCGTTTTTGTCACTTAGCTGGATCATAAGCTCCCCCTCGCGGAGCTTAGCCGCTATTAGCTGTGTGAGTTGCTCCTGCCGAACGTCGCGGTCTAAAGTGACGCCGAATGACTGAATTCTCTTCATTCCTTTCGAAATATTGCTTTGAAGGGTTTTTTGGGCCACCACCTCAGGGGATTCCCCCTCTGGGTTATTTCCATCAGATTTAGCTGACTCTCCGCTTTGGCTCTTGGCTAGATCCGCGGGAATCGTTTTGTCTTGCACGGGAAGACCATCAATGACGTCAATCAAAGGTCCGGTTGAAGTGGTGTCTTTAATCTGATTAGTATTGTCAAGAGATGTGTCCTTCTTTTCTGCTGTTAGAGGTTCCATATGAGAGTGGTCGGAACAATGTACGGTCTTGATAAAATAAATTCGTCTAAATTATAAAGGACTGCTTCTAACTCCGAAATGCACTATTCTTGAATAAATTAATTAATCGATCTTCTAATTTTTCTTATTCAACTGCCGGAACTAATACTGGAAGCACAATTTTGTGCTCATTGGTATCACTGTCGTTTAGGGCTTTTAATAATAGTTAAGAGTTAAACAGGCGGATTAGTGTAATCATTTTCTTTTCTGGTTTTAAGCTTATTAATGTTTGATTGCAACTCTGTGGAGTAGATACTGTAAGATGATTAGATACGACACGTGTGATATCGTTTTCGGCTTCGTGACGCAGCATTCGAAACGGGTTATTATGAATGACTTCGAATAGAGTTTGGCTACAAGAGAGAAAGTGTGTACCGGTTTAGTTGCTTGGTTTCTATTAGTTAAACTCCATGGAATAGTTTCGAAGATCGTAATTCCGTTGCTATGGATGGCATGCTAATTAGTTAGGTCTAAAGTGCCCAATTTCCTTATTCGAACGGTGAAGTTCAGACACTTAATTTCTCTTATTTCTTTGAATGTTTGCTTGATGGATATAAGATCCCAAAGTGTAGATGGAGATGTAACTACGATACGAACGGATTAATTTAGAAATGATCCATTAAGAGTGCTTATGGGAGTTGAGAATCAGTCTTTCGGCGTTAGGAAAAAACGCCTGCAAATAAAACTTTATTTTTCTCGCGTATCGATCTAATGAATTCTGCAGAACAATCAGAACAATCGATGAATGAGCTATCATTGATTGAATTTCTTCTCTCAAGGAATGAGCTTGGGATGTTATCAAAAGACTCTCAATTGAGATATTTAGTCATTGAGAACACTATCAAGTGAACATGAACAAAATTTAGTGTGTTAGCGAGAAACAATTTCAAAATCTATGTTCAATACCTTTGATTAATATTTTTTCGGGTCTTAGGTGAGAAAGAAACTCGAATAAAAACTAAGAGAGATGAAAAATTCACATGCATCGAACTGGAAAAGACTTGCAGAGAGAAATCCTCAATTTTTCAATATAATTGTCTTTAAGTTTGTCAAAATTAGTCTCTGAAATTTAAAATACTAAGCATAAGACAGTACATATCGGTTGCTGATGGTATATTATTACAGATAACAAATTAATCATGCTCCAAGCCATACTGATGGCTCTACAAAGAATTTAAATAACAAATCACTCAATTCGGGTTGGCACGTTGCAATTCTCATTAAATTTGAAATTCATTAATCGAATAGCGGGTCTCACACAACTTTCGACCCGACCTTTCCAACCTATTGGCCTTAATAAATCTCTTATTAATAATTAATTTTACAAGATCTGCTAGTAAGTTCATTCCTCGGAATCTCCCAAAAACTGCTTTTGATGTAGCAAATCTCTAGCCAGCTATATCACTTCATTATTCTAGACTCCAGCCATGCGAAAACAGCACATGGCAAAGACAAAAACCATAACTTTGTTTCAATGATGAGCCGAAATTTGTTAAAAAAAAAAAACTGTTCACAAGGGCATTTCCTTGGGGCTCATTCCTATTGAGAGCATATCACCAATCATTTCTAATATCTATTATAAATAGTCACTCAATTAGGTGATCTAGACCTTATTTGACTAAAGAACCCCCTTAAAGCTTAAATTATTTGACCGCCAATTCGCGCAAGAGAGCGCAATAATAAATTTTTAAAAAAAGAAGCTATCAGAAAAAAATCTTCATTCTTCAGTAACTCAATGAATTTTTCCCAAGGAAAATACCCAGGCAACATCACCATACAAAAGAAGACCCGCATGCCAAATTTTTTGAGCGGACAAGCTCCCACCAAGACAGAAGATAACCTTGAAGGAATAATTCAACTTTTCAGCTCAAACTACAAGAATATACTCCCTAACAAATTCGACGTGAACTTCGATTTCAATTCAATGGTCTTCGTCTTCTCAAAGGAGCAGATTATCGAACTTCTCTATCAAATGGACACTCTAGTACAGTTAGTTATCCAAGTATCCTCCACAATCACCTACATGTCAAGTGATAATGTTTCTAGAACTTGCTCTTCTGCACCAACGATGACACCAAATTCAAAACCTATGAGCTGCTTCTTAAAATCGTGAATAGAAAGGAATATGTCATGAATTATCTAAACGTGCCAGCCTACAAAGTCTATTTATCTCAGTTCGTAAACCAACCCTTCGTTTTGCACACATTAACTTCTTTTGCAGAAATCCGACTTACAGCTAGGAGCAGATCAAAACAGTTCTCATAATAAGCAGTCTCTTTGTTTCGAAGCAAAGCCGCAAATGACGATATTGCAAAGTCCTTTGCTGGAATTTGCTAATGTTTTTGTTGAAATAAGACGGAAGTAAAGCTGGGTGATGATCTTCTAAACTAATTTGCGGTTTTTGCAGGTGTTGGTCTCGAGAGAGACTCCTTCAAGTCCTGGAGGAATTTGCGCCGTTGGTGAATAAACGTTGGCTGCCAGAATTTTTAGAAGGAGCTTTTATGCAAAATACCAGCAGAACCAAATTTTCATCAATTGATGATAACTTGCTCCTGATTGGACTGACTAAATATGGTTACAGGTGCTTTATTTCTTTTGAAGTGGCTGTGTGACAAGTGAAATAGGAGTTTTGATGTGATTCAAGAGAATTTTTTAACCGATAAGACGGTGAGCGAGGTGAAGAATCGATACAAAAACCTCACTTGCACTCGAGCAGCGCCGAACAACTTGAAATTTTGGAAAAATAGCCAGGAATCGACGCTGACGAAGGTACCGAATTTTGTTATAATGAGATGAGTTAAACTCTAATTTGCTTTTGCTGTTTAGGAAGAACTGAATCTTTTGCAAAAGGGGATCGAATGGTTTGGTAATATTGCTATCAGCTATGAAGTTAGGTCTAATAATCGTCAATAGGAACTTCCAAGGCGCGATTGAATTTGATTGCCAAATACTTTCTTCCAGAGAGAAAGATCGAACTGATCCAAAAGTACTCTATTGCAATAGAAACCCCCTGCTAATTCTTGTCTCAGTGAGATAAAAAACATCACTGAATCTGTCCAACAGATGCGCTCTGACATTCACATGCCTATGAGAGCCTCATTGCCCACGATAACGATAAATCCTCGTAATTTTTGGCATAATTGAGGCGTTTAAACTGAATATCAAATACTTTAGCGAGCGGGCCAAATAATGATCCGCAGTTGGGATTTCTTGATATGGTGATTGAAAACAATCGATCAAGTTTATTAGATCATGACATCGAAAATGAAGATGAGAATACTTCCGAACCAGAAGGATTGAATTTCGAGCAAGTTGAGTACGAAGGGACTGAAGATTCTGGCTGGGGACTGTGTGAGCAGATAGATTTGGAACACGAAATGCGAGGGAATAATAAGGTCGACTGCGATCACAATTTCGTCGTTCGGTCGCAAATGGTGTTTGAGCATGTGACTTTGCCCGGCGATGATGAGCCTCAGCAGTACGATGAAGAGGGTATGGATATGGAGATTGAAGAAGATTCCAATAAACAGTTTAAAACTATTGGAAATAACATTTTTGAAGTCGCTGATTTTGAGTAAATATAAATAATCTATACGATATACAACGCGATAATTAGTTTTGCTTAGAAACTTTTTTCTTAGGAATAATATCTAGTTTTTGTGTATTTTAATGTTTCATTTTGGAATCGCCAGATTCTCCCTCTTATTAATCCTCGTAAAATTTAATTGCCAATTCACTCAGTTAGCACAGTTAGCAGGAAAGAACTCTCCAACAGAAAAATTGGTGTTTCTATGATTGGATTAATTAAACATAACCTTTAGATCGAGAAAAATAAGAAATAAATGAAAATCAAAGAAACTCGTGAAACATTGAAAATATCACTACATTAGGAAGATAACAAAACGAAAATTGCTTGTATCTAATATATTCCTCCGATTGGAAAGGGGGTTCTTGCCGGTATCGACAAATTAAATTAATGAAAGCCTATTTTCGATCTCCAAGGAAGAGTCTTATGCTGTTGTAGAACCATCTGATGCAAAAGGGGGAAAAACCACATTGTATTATCGCAGGCAGCTATTGTATAATCTTCCTTATAAAATTTTTGAACCTCTTTGCGTATTTATCGGGAGGCTGCGCTGAGATATCTAGATTCCACCTGCATCTAAATACCGCTGCTTTGAACCGTTTAAATCGATTTTCAAGCAATTTTCGACAATTATACTCTTGTAAAAAATCTATAATTGCAATATTATAGAACCAATTCGGGTCAGTATCGTCTTCAAATGAGCAAAGTTGATTATAACATGCACTCTTGGGTACATGCCCAAACACACTCAGTATCTCCTTGCGGTTTAAAATGATTACCATTAATGAATAATCCATCAGATTCAAGCTCCTTAAAAACTCCACGTCACAATCGAGGCTCGCAACCAACGCAATCCGCAACTCTTCTTTGATGTTCAGTTTCTTTTCATATTTCAAAAAATCAATGTCTTTTAGTGTTCTATAATCAACCAATAGCGCTTTATCCGGCATCTCCTGACCTAACAAGACCTCCCGATCCACTGTCGATCCTTTCAGATCGTATTTACGAGAGATAAACTCAGAGGTAACTCCCGCCGCATTTCTCATCAGCAAAAAATGCTCACTGTTCGCTTCGAACTCTCTTCGGTAAGAAAACACACCATAGATTCTCGTGATAAGGCTATGAGGATTTTGTTCGAGATGCTGGAGGTAGTTCGGCAGGATTTGGAGCATCTTGATAAGCTCTTTCTCGCTCATAGTTTTGATAATTAGCTTATTGTCTGAAGAAAAGAAGAAAAATTCCCCGCTTCGCCCACCGTCAGCTCCGCTGGCTGCTCTTATGGCATTATAATTGCTCTCGATGTTGAGAGATTCTTCAATGTTCACAAAGCCGGAATCTTTTTTCAGGATATGGTGAAAAAGCACGGGGCAATGGAAAGTGAAAGACCCGTCCAGCGGTTGTAAGTGCTTATCCGAAACACGCGACCAATGTCCACTGATCAGTTGATCCGAAACTTCGAATTTTTTGCTTTGTCTGAGCCGATCGCTGGTGCGGAAGATCTGAGTGAGCCCGATTTTCTCGTCCTCTTCGATAACTTTCTTGTACGAATGGAGTACGCATGAGATAATCGTCATAGTGGTCTGGATCTTCAGCTCATTTGCTATCTCATTCGCATAATTCTCGATGCCTCCATGCAGTTCGCCGCTATGAACCAGCTCCGATGAGTGTGAATCGTCCAATAAAGCCTCTTGGATATTATCCGGAGCGTCTAATCCCTCCAACTTGTACGTATGAACTCTATTCGCTCTGTTTTCAGTGTGTGCAACGCTTTCCTGAGCGTCAAGTCTGTAGGTCGGCACTCGTTTCCCTCTATTTTCCGCAGGCACGACATTATCATCTGTGAGTCTGAAGGTAGGGACTCTCGTTCCCCTCGGGCCTATCGGTGCCAGACTTTCGACCTCTGCACCCCAGTCGCTTCGCACAGCGAACGAGTCTAGCTTCCTTTTGAGACAGAAAAACACAACTTTCTTCATTGTCCGAGCGATCAATGGATCAGTCAGCCGAATTAACAACACAATGAAAATATACAGCATTTTTGATATATTTCCAAAGGAAGCCACAATATGCGCGACTAATGTCACGTCTGACTCAGGGTCATCATCAGGACGATAAATCATCCCGAGCAAATACGACAGCCCGATCACCAGCCAAATGAAGCTGTTTACAATGACGAATTTAAGGTAATGATTCAAAAATACCTTTGCACGGCGCGCTCGTTTATTCGTATTCGGGACTTTTGGCTGACGCGCTCGAATGTAAAAATAGGACCAGCAGGAAATCACAGAATAAACTATCACGAGCCCCAAATACTTAATCGGGTTAGAAAGCGCTGAGTCTGATTGCTCGTACTTTATTGAACATGTCCCATAAATGGATTTTCCGAGCGAATTGGTAAAACCGCAGAGAGCCACGTACCCCGCAGACAGCGAAATGCTTGTAAAATGAAGAATTTTCCTCGGAACAATTGAAGCTTTCAAAACATTTCGCAAGGAAGCCATGAGATACACACAGAAAGCGATGTTGTAGAGATAGATCATCGAACCACAAAAAACGCTAACTACGGCGTTTGACAAGCAGAAATAATCATTGTTGGAGAGGTCGTCGAAGATGTGACCCGAAAAGAGACCAGTGAGCACCCAATGACATGAGAGGAATAGTCCGCCAATTGAAATCATCAAGATAATGTCTCCAGGACTTTCCCTCAGCTTTTTATGCTTCAAAAATCCGATGATTAAGATGCAAGAAAGGATTAGACTGGGTATTCCTAAGATGAAGAAGACAATGGTGTCGTATACGTCGATTTGGTATGGTGTTAGAGGAGCTCCTAGATCCATGAACGGAGGGTTTAATCCAAATTTATTTTTTCAAAATTTTGCTTTTTTGCGTCAATTAAACCTCCAATTTTCGTTTTCCTAAAAGATTTTTGTGATTTCTCAGTCACATTAGATGCGTTTCTCATTTTCTCAGATAGATCGGTTTGTTAGAGTCAGAACCAATTGGTCTAAGTCCTGTGATTTGTTACATCATATAAAGTTATAGAGCTTTTTTAATCGATAATTATATGCAATATTAAGGGCTTTCATTGGGACATTATAGCATAGATTCGAATTCATATGCCCAGGCTCAGCCTAGACGAGAGCTTGACATCGTCTGAGGGGAGGTTCGCATATTAGTTTTTGGTTATTTTGAGTTTTTGGCTTGGTTCTGGCTTGAAAGGGGGATTTTTTTTGGCAAATGGATCTAGTATCTATGTTTCTTGAAGAGTCTGCTGAGTGCCTCCACCAATCTGAAAGTGGAAATGACTAATTCATTATAAACCATGACTGAGCCAACGACTGGGTCTTCCATTTCGGCTGACGAGCTCTGTCCAACGATCAGGTACTGAGTGCCGTAGATCAGGTAGAAGCCAAAGACGACTACTGACAACGCAATGAAGACCAAGCTCAAGAATGGAATATCCGAAGCGATAAGGAAAATCTCGTATCCGATCAAAGCGCTGCCGATAATATAGATGGTCGCTCCGAGGTAGCTCAGGTCCTTTTTAGTGGTGAAAGCGTAGAGGAGGAGAGAGAAGTTGGTGAGGATAGCGTGGGTGACCACCATGAGGACTTGTGGAGTGTTGTCAAGGGCTTCGATGTAGACGAGATTCCATGAGAAGGAGAGAGTGAAAAGCAAAAAGAGGATGACATTGCCTGGAGTTCCTCGGAAGAAGGGTCGGCGGATGTAGACGACGATCATGAGTAAGATCTGGAAGATGGCTGTTCCGATAGTGATTTCATAGTAGGTCTCAACCCAAGAATCGAAAGAAACGTATGTATTAACGAGCGCCACAAAGACAAAAGCGAAGAGGAGCTCAACAGTCATCAAGGCGAAAACCTTGCGAAGGAAGACATTGCGGTTGTAGGCGCGTTCACCGTAGAATTTGAGGCCTTCGAGACCACTTTCAACTTCTGCGTGCATTTATAACGAAAATTTCTTTAATTTGCTTTTTGGATAGTTTGTCTTTATAACTCAGTTAAATTTTCAAATCAAGACCTAACTAACTTGCGCAGTCAAATTTATTTGCTGAGAAAGAATCTTATTTCTTAGTCAGTTATCTCATCTCATCCAACAATTCAGGTAAAACAGCTCATTCAAGTCCTTCTACTGAGATTTCTAATTTATGATCTACATACCTTAACCCCTACATAAGTTTAATAAGAGAGAGATCTCATACGAATAGTCAAGTTCTCTCTCTTTTATTTTTTTTTTCCTTCCTTTCCTCATGTATTGGTAGGGAAAATAGACTATTAACAATATATCAGGATAATTGTTTTGTTAATTTTCCGAAATAGTAGTTAGTAAGTTTCTTCCAATGTATAATCTATGAATAAAGACAATGAGTTACATATTGTTGTATCCAACCACAAAGGAGAAATAAAATCGGAATTTTCCTTACAAACAGAAAATCTCATGCACTTATAGATTATAGGCCCACGTAATCTTTTTACTTTGTGCCATCACTTCCAACTGGAGTCGTAAAGCTCAATTCCACGTTCTCTTGAGATGATCCGCTCTGGAACTGCTGCGGCTTCTCTGCTCTACTATCATCAAGCTGAACCTTGTTTGTGGGGGTTATGTTTCCTAAAGACCCTAGACTCGGAACCTTTGGTCTCTTTTTAGCTTCTGAAGCCTCCAGCCTCTGCGGCAGGTCGTTTCTGGCAGATTCGAGGAAAGTACTCGTTTTAGGCAGTTCTCCTCCCTCCTGCTCGCTTTTCCCGGACTTAAGGACCGTCTCTCCAGCATCAGTGCCGCTTTTGTGTGTCTCTGGCCATGAAACAGTGCTTTGATCCACTCCGCCGACTATTTGACGATCAGAGTTGCTGTTGCTGTTTTGTCTGATAGTATTCTCCAATTTTAGCATCGCTTTCGACTTTCTACGATTCTTCACGCCTTCGTCGTCAACGACATATGTCTTCGCGAGCACTTCCAAGAAAGGATCGATTTGATCTCCTTTCTTTCGCTTTTTTTCCGTATAAACTTCGATTGATCTCCGAGGCCCATCTTTCTTCTCGCCCTGCAAAATCAAATAAGGATAGTCAAGGTTATGCGATCTGGCAATAGGGTAGTTATTATTAGGCCCGTAATGCTTTCCTGTTCCTGTACTGAAAATCTCATGGGGATCTGTCCTCCTATAAAAATCTCCAGGCTTATGACAGGAGTCAAAGGAAGGAAAGTCGGAATGACTGGCTTTAAGTAACTCTATTGATTGCGATAATTGCTGACTCTGCCACAGTTTACCAGGTTCCTGTTTATGCTGTAGTGGTGTGGCTGCTCTTTGTCCGATATCAGCGGAATTTCTGCGTGAGGAGACGGAGTGAGGGTAAAATCTCACCGTCTCGACTCGAGAATGACAGTTAGGGCAATGATCTTGAGATGGATTGACCCGCGGAGGTGAATCGTTGATGCTAATGACTTCAACAGAGGAATTATGAATCCGATTTGAATGAGAGTTTCTGAGTAAGCCAACAGGATTAACTCGATAAGTTGGCATGCTTTGGGGTTGTTGCGTACGGTCTTTGTCAAGAAAATTGCTTTGTCGCAAGGCGCTCGTGTGGGATGGTGCATTTGATCTCGCTGGGACTCTGACTTCGTTGCTCCTTGGGCCTGAAAGCGACCGTGTTTTAGGGTCGAACCTGTAAATGGGAAGGGGATTCATAACTTTTTCGGTGTTATTTTCTTGTGTTTTTGGAGGTATTTCAAATGAATCAGGTCTTACTGTCCGACCTTGATGCAAGGCGTTGATTCTATCGTCAATTTCTTTTTCTATTCAAAACGTCAATGATCAAATAAACGAAAAATAGCATACGCCACTTCTCTTTCTGCGAAGAATTGTTCGGAAAGAGTGATTGGTTATAGCGGTTTAGGTCATGAAGAGCCGCTTTGTACGGGTCAAGTCTGGTTTTTTCGGGAGTTAGGAAATCTGTCGCGGTTGCCGTTTTCACCGGAAAAACGTGTCGGTCAGTTCTCTTCGGATTCCGTAAAGCTGAGTTCACTAGGGGAGATACATGCGCGGTTGGCTCAGTCGCAAGAGAATGCTTACGCCACCAATTATACTCTAGTTTTTTAATGGAATTAGTGTGTATGGTAAATACAACAATTACTGTAGTCTTTAAAAGGATTTTCATATAATTCTAAATGATCTTCAAGCGGGAAGTATTCCTCATACGATGACTGTGTCGCATCAGTATAGTTAGGATAAGGTGACTTGAAAGGTTGGGCGCTTTCGCGATTTGCTTTGTACACAATCACTTTGACAGGATCATTCACCGATAATGGAGAAAATTTCAACCAATCGCCGCCGCTGCTGGGAGGATTAGTATTAAATTGCCCTGACTCCGTGTTTAGATGACTTGGATTGAAGGCTTTTAGATCTTGATAGTTGAGAGGCACTCTTTCCCGAAAGCAAGATGGATGTTGCTGTTTCCTTTCTGATTGGAAGAGAGAATAGTGACTGGGATCCTCAAAACCGAAGGTAAATTGGTCATTTTCTCGTGATGCGCGATTGAAAGAGTCCCCAGTAAAACGAGGAGCTGACTCTGATCGTTTGTTCTCAAAGAGTAGATCTTTTTGAGGAGCCGAGTTCGCGTGACTTTGCATTGATTTTCCGGATAATTCGGGGTTATCTAAGATCTCATTGGCAAAATCTTGGTATGATCGATAACTTCTTAATGCTTGACTTTTGCGATCAGAGCTACGGCCTCGCGAAGATAATCGTTCCTGTATATTTGTCTGAGAGTATTAGTGAATCTGCATTGAGAAAATGATTTAGTGATTTACTTGATTATGGCTAAGCCTGGAATTATTATACATAGTTGGGAAGGTCGAAGGAAGCAAGGGAAGGGAAAGATCTTTTTACTGTCACAGATCTTCTCTTTTTAATCAGTTTTATTCGCTTAAATAAAATTTAAAACGAAGCTTATTTCCTTGACAGATATATTGTGAAAAACCTGGATATTTTGGGTTTTTGCGAATGTGTTGTCACAAGATTTTCTCTCAAACGAAGAAGATAAATTCGTCAATTTCAGGGCGATCTTAATGAATTCTTCTTCTATCAATCAAATTTACAGGGTATAGTGCTGAGGACTTTATTTCTTCGCATGTTGTAAGTTTTTCTTCTTCCTGATTGAACAAGGAGATAAATAAACTTATTTAGACTTGTTTAAGTTCTATGGTGTGTCTATCAATCTCTTGTTCATGTTTTTTATTCAAATTTATCTAATTTTCATGAGAATCCACCATTAAGTTCATTTTCCTGTTGCTTGGTCAGTCGCGCTCCAAAATCAAAGAGGAGCACTACAAGAGGTGATGAAGTCATAATAAATGTAATATCTCAGAGGAGCTAACCAAAAATAGCCCTTAGTGTAGATATTATCGATCCCTAAGAGGACGGCAAAATGCAATGATTAGCAAAACGCCAACTCCTATCTGTAAGAGAAATTAAAGGTATCTCTTTCTAACCTCGATGAAATACGATAGTGAGAACATTCAGAGAAAAAGAAGGCATTGTAATTCACATTCCAAACAAAGTTATTTTAGGATTATCACTTCTCGAACCTCAAAATCAAATTTGTTGAAATCTATATTCATGAAGAATTTCTCTTCACAGATGAGTTAGAACTCATCAAATTTAACATTTTTCGTGATTCCCAAATCGCATTCCTATTTAAACATTTGCTTAATCGTGCATTCTAACAAATATATTTTAAAAAATCATAAAGAGAAACATCGAACGAATATGGTAGAACCTCTTAAAAAAGATACACCTACTGAAGAAATCCCCTTGGATAAAAACGGAATCCCAACGGACGGCAAGATGCGAGCTGTCATCATGGACAAATTTGGCGACACGCTCAGAGTCGAGAGAATCCCAATCCCAAAACCAGCATCCGGTCAAGTCCTCGTCAAAGTCGAAGCCGCTGCGATTAACCCATCAGATCTCGCTTTCATCATGGGAAAATACACCGATAAAATCAAACCGCCAATTCACGTCGGTTTTGAAGGATCTGGCACTGTCGTGGAAAATGGTGGTGGTATCATGGGCTGGAGCATCAAAGGAAAGAGAGTCGCTATCGTTGGAGGACCCGAGAACTCTGGAACCTGGGCCGAGTTCGCTGTTGTTGGTGCAGATAAATGCGTCACGCTCGGCCGCAATACATCCTTCGAGCAAGGCGCATGTTTCTTCGTTAACCCGCTAACCGTCATCGCTTTCGAAGATATCATCTCGAAGAACAAGCACAGAGCCGTCATTCAAACCGCTGCTGCCTCGCAGCTCGGCAGAATGCTCAATCGAGTGCTTGCGAAGAAAAAGGTCCCTGTGATCAATATCGTTAGACGTGAGGAACAGAGAGCGACGCTGAAAGCAGAAGGAGCGGAGTACATCTTAAACTCCTCAGATGAAAATTTCGAAAAGGAGCTCAAAGAACTCGCTCATAAGCTCAATGCTACCGTCGCCTTTGATGCTGTCGGAGGAGATTTGACGTACAAAGTGGTCAGGAATATGCCAATTAGCAGTACGGTGTATGTGTATGGAGTGCTGTCACAGAGCAACCTCACAGACGTGGACCCGGGCGATATGATTGGTCGTAACCAGACCATTAAAGGGTTCCTTTTGAGCTATTGGTTGGAAGAAAAAGGAAAGGTGGAATTGTTGAGGATTATCATGAGACTACAATCTGAGATCAACACGGATTTCAAGTCAGAAATAAACAAGGAGTTCAAGTTGGAGGAGGCAAATGAAGCATGCAAGTATTATTGGGAGAATATGTCCAAGGGCAAGAATGTCATTAAACCTTGGCTGAAATGAGAGAGCTTAAGCAGCGAGAGAGAATTTTCTAATCAATTTAAGTTGTTTAGTTATATTCATAAGAGTATTATTGAGTATTCATAATAATAACTGGTCTCTGTGATCAGATCATGTGGTTTGCCAACAAAGAAAAAATGAAAAAACAAAGTTCTAGAGAGAGAGATCAACAAGTCTTGAGAAAGCACTGTGGAATTCTGGAGTTAATAATTTTTGCAAGTACTTCATTCGAGCGATAGCAGGTAGGCAGACAGAAATAAACATATTTAGAGCTAAAAACTAGAATTTTTTGAAAGTGATGATATCAATTTTTCTTCTTTGACTATGATACTAATCTTCCATGGCATTTGAAGGTTCATTCTCATGATGATACATCATAGAGGAATTATCGAAAGACAGATTTTATACAATTGCTTATCCGTTTTTCAGCTTTGACCAAACGAATATAATTTGAAGCTTGACAAATTATGGGGTTGAGTAGTCCTGAAGACATCTATTCCATGTAAACTAATAACTTCTCGCCATTTCTAACCCCTCATAGCGAGGAGACCTCGGCCTTGACAGGAAAGAAAGAGGCGATAGACCTCCTGCCTGCCTCAAAGCGACAAACCAATGTTTTTTCAACAGTTATTATGCTTTTTGGGCTCTACCTTATCCAGGTAAAGGGCTTTCTCAATTCTCACACTCATCCAATTGACAACTCAAGAAATCGGCGCTATCATTCTACCAACAATCTCTTCAAAGGTTCTTGATTTCTTATGGCGCTCAATATACTGACCTCGGGATGATTACCATCATCTGGCTACCTTTCTCGTTCAAGATCATATTTGCTCCCTTCTTGGATCTCGTAACAACCTCCAGTTGCTCTTCCTCTAAAAAATTTGATTGTAGTACTACTTCCGCAAATTTGGAAAAAGAAAAACTTACATCATACCCCTCCTTTATTTAGTAATTCACTCTTTGCCATTCTCGAATGCGGAATTTTGTTAACAGAGCTCTTCAATCCTGCTGGGAGTCTCATTCTACATAAATGAATGGATGGTCGACTATAAAAACAGTCTCACACTAATTGTAGCATCCGGCTTTGTGATCCAGCTTCTGGCTTCTATACAGGTGAGCAGCTTTAAGATGATTTTCATTTAACCCGCAATCATAGGACATTGCTAATGATGGTTGGGTTGTGACGCTGTTTACGCCTGAAAACCTATGTTATGGAGCTGCTACCCAAACAACAGCTGAGATATGTGGAGATCTACTTGGCTATTACTTTCTCATTCCGTTAAGTTCTGTCGATTTCTGCAATAAGTATATATTCACCACGCCGCAAACTGTATACAACCAACCTCTTTCCTGCAGGATATAAAGCTGTTTTTCACAATTAGGAACCTCTGGTGACGGCGCAAACTTTCATGGCATTCATTGCGGTGCTTGGGTTTATTGTCTCAACAGCCATCCTTGTTTTCAAAAAAGAGCAAAATCCTACGAAACATGAGTACAAAGGGCTCTCTGACATTCTGAATATGGTATTAAATATGCTCTTCTATCAATCTTATGCATGTCCCGCCGGTCATCAGTTTAAAGGCTTCTATTTCAATAAAAACCTGAGAATATTTTGTATTCTGCTCATCACATATCCGTTCTGCCTCACCATCATTGACCTGTCATCCGACACGACTCTTCAGAGAAATGTAACCTGCCCAATGAATCAGCTATCTCATTGTTGTAGGGTATGAGCGCTAATGACATCAGCAATATCGGTTTCATGGTCATGCCGCTGAGTCTCCTTTTCACCTGGATAGCAGTAATTTCTGCTCGTGTATCTTCAAATGATCATTTTCTCCGCTAGATGCATCTGCTGAAACAGAGAAGCCGAAATATCAAGATGCTGTTCATAGCAGTATCAATCGAAGTGGCTGCAGTAAAAGCATTTTAAATAAACATATTTTTAACCGCGGGCTAGAGCGTTGGAATTTTCTTCACGTTTATCAATTTTAGCAAAGATACCAATTATTCTGAGACTTGGACGTCAATGCTGCTTTTCCGAATGATTTATTTGCCAGCAGACGCTGTTAGAATGGTTGCAATTATGAACTTCAAGCAGCGAATCGCGGATACAGTAAGATTTAAAAATTAGCAGGTTTAACTAACTGATTTTAGGAAGTCGGAGGGTCATTTGTCACCTGCCTGCATGTGGTCGGTAACATTGGGTGGTGGTGGATAAGGTATATGAGCTATGTATTGCTCCAATACATAAGCCTGAATTTCTTGGTCGCTGCGTCATGGATTGGAGGAGCAATTTTCATTGCAACGTGTGGGCGATCTTGGGCGAAGCATCTTGATTCGAAGGAGAATCCTGAGTAATGTTTGTGATCATTACTAGTGATTAATGTGGGTATCTCGTTAGATTCGATCCGAGAATACGTGAGACTGCAGAACAGGTACAATACGAAGATATACCAAGTAATTAATAATGAGATACGGTTATAAATATATATCGTATGATCGGCTTGAGATTATACTACAATATTCTAGTTTACAGCTTACGCTAAGTAGGCCATGTGGTGTCTCGATAAGCCTGGACACAGAATTTTCTTTTTATAAAAGTTACAGCAATGATTTGCTAAGTATAAAAGAATGGACCTTTCATTTCAAGTGCTTTGTGATTATTCATTGCGTTTGGAGACTTAGTTTAAACGATATCAAAATGAAAACTCGAATTATTAGCGCTTTAAGTTGTGAAACTAAGACTCCCGAATAAGAGGAGGATATGCAGTTATATTATATGAGCTAGAAACCTTTCTTGGTTAATGCACTTGATATCTGATTGGTTAGTCGATTACTATCCCGAAAATTTGCACAGTAATGAGTATCGACTGGATCAAGAATATAAGATCTAAAGTTTACCTTCGACTCATCTTGGATTTTTTGGCCCCACGCCACAAAAAACCTGCTTGGAAGTGTCAAATTGAGTTGGTCCGATCACAACCTCTGCAACTCAAAGATTCAACTAGCATCACTGCATTTTCTACCAAACAGTTATATATTGCTGTGCTTATCAACATCCTAGAATTCCACGAACGTCACTACGATTTCTACCAAACAGTTATATATTGCTATGCTTATCAGCATCCTAGAATATCGCAGCTCATGTATGATTTTTTGCCCGATCTCCATTTGTTTTGATCAGTAAGACTGTCTACTAAATTACTAGAGTATTGCTTTTAACTGGCTATTTAATCAGCGCGTTCAAAAAGTTTCATAAAAATTTTCTTTATCATGCAGACCAAGACCGAAACCGAGCCAACACGGCCCAGGTTCTTCAACAGCAAAGCAAATCATATTGCTACAACGACCACACAAACTACACAAACCACACAAACCAACACCTCGACAGCCCACAAAAGAATCGGTGATCGAGTTCATAATAGCTCAAAACGTGAATCTAACCCACGTTCCAATTCGAAAAAGAGAGAAACTGCTCAAACCGAGATCAGAAGAAACGAAAAACCAAATTGTATAGTTGAAAGCAAACCCACTTTAGATCGGCAGGAAACCACAGCGAAGCAACCTAGCAAATACGACAAAGCCTTCGAAGCCAGCAGATCAAATCCAAAGAATCGGTTTGTGAACTCAGCGATTCCAAAAGAGTCTACTGAAGCCCAACAATCTCAACAAATGAAAAATGATTCTGATCCACGAATCGAGCGGTTCTTATTGAACCTTCGACTTAAGAAAGAACATGAAATTGGTCTTGAAATCAATGATAAATTCGCAGAATCAGAGCTTGAAGATCTGTTGAGACATGCCAAAAAGTTAGCGTATTTTAACAAGGAGAAAGTAATTAAAGTTATCGAATCTTTAATTTCAAAAGATTTTTTCTGCATTGATAATGTGGATTACTCTGACGAAAGAGAACACCTGATTGCATCTGACAAAACTAATACTAACTCTGAGCTGCAGAAGAATGAAGATTACGAGAATCTCCTGAAAAAATTAGACAATTGGGAAGAAGATGCGGATTTATTAAACCACGATGATAAGATTAAAGAGCAAGATGATCTCATTGAGTTGCTTCAAAAAGACACGCGCACAAAGGCTGAAGACGCGCGGTTAAAAGGAGCGTATGAAAAACTCAAGGAGTTGGAGGCTCAGAGAACCGAATACATGAGATTTTTGGCAAAACTAACTGAAGAGGCCAAAACAAGAGGAGATATGGGCGAAAACCCAGAACAAATCGTCAAGGAAGTCTCTGCTAGATGGTCCATCGAACGGCAAAGACTTATCTCAGCTTTTCCGATCTACGCCAAAAAGAGCGAAATCATGAAGCAGGTGGAGACGAATCAGTTTTTGATTCTTATCGGTGAGACGGGCTCCGGAAAGAGTACTCAGATAGTCCAATATATGCTGGAAACGCCTTTCATTCAGAAACAGAATAAACTGATTGCTTGCGTACAGCCTCGGAAACTAGCCGTCCAAACGGTCTCTAAAAGAGTCGCTGAGGAGTTAAAGTCCCCGATTGGAGACTTGGTCGGGTTTCAGACTGGTCTGAAGAACGTCTCGGGAAAAAACACGAAAATCTTGTTTACGATAGACAGAATTTTCCTTGACGAACTGCTCGTTGACCGAGCGCTGAGTAAGTACTCATGCGTGATAATAGACGAAGCGCATGAAAGAAATATCAATACCGATATCCTGCTGAGTTTAATAAAAGAAACTGCGGCCAGAAACCCAAACATACGATTCATCGTCACCTCAGCGACGCTGAACGAAGAGCTCTTTGTGAACTACTTTAACTGCTCTTCGCTGAGGGTATCAGGAAGGAACTATCCAGTGGAAATAATTTACAAACCGATGAAGAATTACTACAGTTATCTTGACGCGATTGAAGTCCTGCTCAAGGAAATTCTTCAGCAACGAAGCGCTATAAGCACTGGCGATGACGATGCAAACTGGGAAGAGGAGAAGAGTAAGGACGAGAAGGAGGACCAAGCGTCTGAGGGTCATATCCTCGTGTTTTTAGCAGGAGTCGATGAGATTGAATATCTGCTAAACAGAGTGAAACTTGAGAAGTACGACCCCGAAAAATTCTGTTTCCTGCCCTTGCACGGTAGATTGACCCCGTACGAGCAACAGAGAGTCTTTAGCCAATCGCGGTCTGGGAAAAAACTGACCAAGGTCATTTTCTCCACACGAATCGCTGAAACTGCTGTTACAATCAACAATGTTAGTGTCGTCATCGACATTCAATACGACCGTGAATATGTCTATGATGAAATCAAAAAACTCACTGTAATGGTAACGAAAAGCATCACCCAGGCCCAAGCAAACCAACGAGCGGGAAGAGCAGGACGCACAATGCCAGGAAAATGCTACCGAATCTATTCCGAAGAAGATTTTGCTGAAATGGAGGTCTTTAAGACCCCTGAACTCAAGAGAATTAATCTAGATCACGCGGTTCTGAAGGTCAAGCAGTTTATCGACGATATATTGAACTTCGATTTTATTGAAAATCCGAAGAGAGAAACTTTGAAACTAGCGATAGAAAACCTCAGATTGCTTGGAGCTCTGGATGACAAAGAAAGAATCACCCAGCTCGGAAATCAGATGGGTATGTTGCCAACTGACCCTCCGGTTTCTCGTGCGATTCTGGAAGCGGTGTTGCGAGGCTGCGAAATAGATGTGTGTAAAATCATCAGCGTAATGAGCTTCGCAGGCGACCTGTTTCATAGAGGAAGGGATAGCGAGCAATGGGAGTACTCAGATCGTAGGAAATTCGATTTTTGTCATCCAACAGGAGATTTAATGACCTATCTCAACATCTTTAGGATTTGGGAATCGATGCGATCCCATACTCAACGGAGGAAAGCGTGGTGCTACCACAACACAATCAATCCCAAGGCGCTAACTCAAGCGGAAGAGTTATTTGATGAGCTCAAGTTAGTCCTGATACAGATCAAAGCAATGGGAACTAATCCAAAGCATAAATTCTTGACTTCTGAGATTATCGAAAAGAAGACCAATAATAGCCGAGCTAAGGACGCCGTAAAAAGTCAAGCTGAGGAGTTGATCGCCTTGGTCGAAACCAGTGATAATTTCCCTCAAGAAATCCAGAACGTATATGGCGCCTATGACGATATTGAGCTTTATTATCCAACTGCGGTGAAAGAGAACTCCGATGAAAGTACCTTTGAATCCACCACAGACTGTATCAATGAGCAATCTGTTGCCTCTACAACGTCAGAATTGGAGAATCCCAACAGAATTTTGCAAACTGTGCCTGAATTTGATAAAATCATATACCCTGAGCACTTAGAAATCGATGAAAAGACAGCTAATATTTTACAATGCTGTCTTTGCGCTTTCTTCCCCAATTTAGCTCTGTTTTCAGGTTTCCATGAACTAGGCTACACCTTCCTGCGAGAAAACAAAGTGATTCGTATTCACGGAGCGAGCAGCTTGAACCTCCAAGGAATCTACCCTCGGTGGATCATTTGCGGCGAGATTCAGCTCGTCAATGACTATTTTTGTACAAAGGTCGCTTCTTACGTAGACATCAACTGGATCAAACACCTCATTCCGAAAGGGTTTTTGGAGAAATTTAATATCCTCTCGCTGGAAGACTACCCATTGTATGTGGACATACCCTATCAAAAGCTGAGTTCAAGCATTATCGAATGCATTAAGAAAGAGAGAGGAAACCTTATTAAAACTCTAAAGGAAACAACGAATACCTACATACAGATTAAAGAGAGGGACGATGAAGTGGTCTTTTGGACTGAAACCAAAGAAGTCGAAAAAGTGAAGGCGCTCAGCGAGAAAATTATTGACCAGTATGCCGAGGCCTCGTTTTTTGATACAGTTGAGAGATGCGTGACCTCCACGGGGAAAATACGTGTAATTCTGGGCAGCGGAGCAGAGGTTCAGCAAATTTTGCTCGAGGACGAGTTTCGCGCGTTGGAGTTTTTCGACTATCCGTCTGACAGCAGAGAGAAGATCAAAGAGAATATGGAGATGTTCGGGATGGTGGAGCGCGTCGATATCAGAAAGGTGAAGGGCTCTGGCCGGTCAGATGGTGAAATTGTGTTTAAAACAAAAGAGTCTGCGAAGGAAGCTTTTGAGCAACTGCAAAGTCGCGTCGTAGATATGAGAATTCTCCCACTAACAGCAAAAGGACGCACACCATCAACTAGCATCAAGGTGACCTTTAAGTGGCTTGTAGGGAAGTCAAAATGCGAGGGTATTGTTGGCTTTTTCGACCGAGAAGAATGTTGGCGTGCAATGGCTAAAATGGAGCGTGAAAATGAAAGAAAAAAGGCCATGCTAGAAAAACAGAAAAGAAGAGCCCAAGAATCAAAACAAAAAGAAAAAAAGAAACTTGTTGAACAACTCGACTCTGATATGAACGAATCAGAGGCTGATTGCGTGATACCTGAAGAAAAAGAAATAATTAGTTCTGACGAATCTCTTTCAGAGGAAGAAGACGATGACAAACTAGAGAGCGACGAAGATCCCAGCGACTATGCAGACCCATTTACTACAGAATTAGATGGCAAAAGCCTGGAGTGTGGTTTTACCATGAAATCTTCAAGAGTGATGAAAGTGGAAAATCTCTCAGCAATTACAGATGCGACGGCATTGAAGAAATTTTTCGAAGGATTATTCCCAAACTTCTGGATAGAGTTTGCTGTCGTGTTCCGCGAAGATAATTTTGCAGATACAGAAGATGCTATCAACGGCCTCGAAGAGCGAAAATTCAAAGCAAAACTACGAGAATTCATTCAAGATGAAGGCAAAATCAGACTCTATCCACCTTCGACCTCAGACGACGAGAAGGTAAAATACAAAAGGGCTGGGGAGGTCATTGTGAACAATGAGGAGCTGGCCCAGCAGTTAGTTGAGGCTTTTGATGGGAAAGCAAACATTTTCAGCCAATCTCGTGTCTATGTTGAGATAAGCCGAGATAGAACCTGGAGACTGGATCATCGGACGTTTGGGATAATTCAAAAAGATATGGAGAAGAAGATTACAGAGATCCTGGAGAAGTTGGATGGAGCGGTGCGGATACACATTTTTGGAGTAAACGGAGATTCAAGCATTTACAAAGGAAAGACCCATAAGTACAAGACACCAACCCTCAGAGTCCAAAGTGAGGATAAATTTAGCATGTCGTACGCGATGACTGAACTGCAGAAAGTACTTACGGGAACGTCATATTATCTGAAAAACAGGAGTCAATTCTACCTTTTGAAAGGAAGAGAAGGGAGGAAATTTTGCCAGCAACTTGAAAAAGACTATAATGTCATCATCCAGCTACTTTCTTACCAGGACTTCCTTAAGATCATTGGGGATTCAAAGGATGTCGCCAAAGTCCAAGAAACACTTGATAACTTTATTCAGACGGAAACTACCAAATCCAAAGTGATTTCATTCCGAGGGTATAACGTACGCGACTTGATCCGCAATGAAGCAATGGGACTCAGAAATATAATGATGTACTATCCATACGTTGAGTACGATCTCCGATTATGTGAAAAGAAGATATTCCTTTCTGGGAGAGCAGAGGAAGTTAATTTAGCTGAGGATCACCTCATGAAGTGCTTAACACAAAAACTCTCAGCTGACGAAGAAGACATGAGTCAAGAATGTCCGATTTGCTACGAGGTTATTTCTAATGGGTATCGACTTGTGAATTGTCGGCACAAGATCTGCATCAAATGTTTAGAAGGCTATTTCAGGTATTGTGCGAGTCATCCTGAGAATCTGCCGATATGCTGTCCAGCTTGTGACGAGCGGGTGTTGGTTTGCCTGCTGGATATTAGGAATATTGCTCCAGAAAACATCCTAGCGAAACTGTGGGAAAACAGCTATAAAGCTTACCTTGAAAAGAATTCTCAAAGATATCGAACTTGTCCTCGGCCTGGCTGTGAAAATATCTATCGAATCAATGATAATGAGGAAGAAGGTGTGATGGATTGCTCAGTCTGCAAGAAGAAGTATTATAAAATCTGCCAAAAAAGTCTTGAGGATGGCTGCGAATGTTGGAAGTCCCGTATGACCCTCCAGAAGGCACAGATGAAGTCGAAATTGAAATTGGGATCACGATATTATGTAAGCGGCTCTGTTGGAATTTCGCATGAAGAGCTTCCTGACCTATTTTAATAGGCCATATATACATTTGAAGCCTAAACTCTATTGCGTAATTTGTCATTAGGAGGACATGCATATCTTAATTTATTGAATCTAAAATTTTAGTACTTTCTAAAAATAAAATGATGATGGAAATTCACATTACACGTGTTTTCAATGAGAATAGAACAATATCCAACGTTTATCAAACTGAGAGAATGGAGCAAATTGCAGCGGCGCGGTCTAAAGCAGTTCCTGTAGAATCTCCTTGAATAATTAAACAAACGCAATAGAGTTGCGAAACAGACCTTAAGTATAATTCTGAGAGAGTTTCAGATAGAATTGACGCTAATTCCTCTTCGAGATATCACACTGCTCATAAAGCTCTTATGTTAAAGACGTTATGTCTGAATTGACGATTTTCTCGAAGATCAGAGAGTTGAAAGTCGCATTAACATCAATGATATGCTTTACTTTAAAATCTCAGCAAGCTCTCTAATAAAACTACCTTACAGTTCATGACATATTAATCTTTTATTAATCTTTTGTGAAATCAATTGCTTCACCCTTAATCTCTCCTTCCTACAGAAATACATTACGAAAAAATACATTGCAACACTAAAAACAAATTAAGAGTTGGTTATAACTCTTAGCTACACTCATTCACCCCTTAGAGAAGGAAAAAAACCTCTATAAATATCTCTTGAGTTGCATTCCTTATGGTCAACTTAACAAAGACAAAGCAAATCTTTAGAATTTTTTAAACAGCATTAAAGCAGTAAAAGTTGATGATTCAGATAACACCCAAAGATAAACTTCAAAATTTTTCAGCTAATATTGTCTCGCGTTCCTGATTATTATCGCACAATTAAACGAATCACCTGAATTTAACTGAAAAATTTTTTTCCAGCAGTTTTCGAAAATTTTCAGTACCAACAGAACAGAAAATACATAAAGCTCTCATTGGTAACAGAGCCAATATTAAGACTTTTGAGACTCCAAACCTCATTTTCTCTTTGAAAATCACGCCTTCATCAGAGTAGCAAGGCCCTATGCTTCGAGTGTAAATATCTTGAATCCTATGATAATGCCTATTCGAGAACAACATCCGATCCAAAGCCTCCCATACCAGCATTGAATGGATGATCGAGACTCTCATATAATTGCAGAATTTAATATATAGGCGCGCAATACCCTTACTTAGGTTTACAAACTGCCTTAAATGGGAATTTCTCATTTGTCTAATAATTGAGATCATCATACACCTAAATAAGCTGACTGTCCACGACTGTTTAGGTAACCCTTAAAAAAACAACAACTACACTTAGTTGACCTCTATCCTTGAAACAACCAATAGGTTAATAGCCATTGCAATTCGGACATACATCTGTAGCCTGTAATGACTTGTCCGATTAAAATCGCTACTAAGTCTCCAGCTAAGCCAAAGCAGCGAATAGCACTTCCTCAAATCGTTTTGAGCATATATTGTTCGTGTTATTTAGGAATTCTAAATTTCCTCTCGAATTTCCAGGAATCAAATCCAGTTGGATGAGATTTATTTATTAATTTTTTAAAAAGGGCATGTTCGGTTTCTTGACTTTTATTCCGATTATCTCATTAATTGCTTAAAAACCTTTCAATCTTGAAAAATCGCATTTCACAAACGTGAAAGCATGATGAACGTTTTATCAACTTTGACCGCCTTGTTCAATAACCTAGCGGATAATGTGACAGGTGGGTCTGAAGATATCAAAATCAAGATGAAAGCTAAATTTCTGATTTGCCTCATCGCTTTCAGCATTTTCAACTATTTGCTCTCTTTGTTTTTCCCCGTCAATCTAGATATGATTAATTCGAAGCTGGGAATCTTCAGCCTGCTGCTTGAGCTAAAATTCATAAAGAGCCACTTCTCTGGATACATAATAGCAGTGTATTGTTTGATCTGGCACGGTTTCTTATGCAATTCGACGGAAGATACTCTCAAAACAAGTGTATATCTTGCAATATGCCCTACGCTCGGTTGCGTCGTTGTCTCCGGCAGGAAATTCGAGATGATGCTGCTGTTTTGGTTCTTAATTTTAATGAAATTTCTCAGAGCATCTCCTCTCAGCCTAGAAGAGCTCCAACGAAGCCACGAAAAAGCTTATTGGTCGCTCATTCTCACCAGCATCATGAGCTACGTTGGCTCGCAGCTTATCCATTCCAGTATTGAAAAGGACGCTTGTCGAATCCAGCAGCAGAACCAAGAACTCAAGTATCTAAACAACGAGCTCCTAGAATCCAAAGAGAGAACTCTCCGATACTCCGAAGAGCTGAAACACACCGTCCAGAAGCTAGAAACCAGCAACAAAGCCCTTGAGCAAGCGGTAAACGCAAAGCGGAATTTTATCACCAAAGTGTCAGATGAGCTCAGAAACCCTATAAATTCAATCATCGGGAACTTGGAGCTTCTCGAGGACGCTCAGTTCGAAGACAAAGGCGTCCGCGAAAAGCTGGTTTCGATAAAATGGTCCGCAGATCTTCTCTTACAAATGGCAAATAACATCATCGACGCGTCAAAGATACAGCTCGGCGCCATTGAGATTAATAAAAAAAAGTCCTCTGTTCAGAAAATGTGTGAAAGCCTTTGGGCGCTCAATTGCCAGAAACTGAAGCAGAAGAGGGTGAGAGGGCAGCTCTACCTCTCAAAGAATGTCCCTAAGTACCTTGTGCTTGATGAGGAGAAGGTGCTCGAGGTGTGTCACAATATGCTTACTAATTCAGTGAAATTTACAGAAAAAGGCAATATCAAAATCATTGTTTCATGGCATCCAAGACTCAGCAGCATGCCGACCAAACTCTCCAGTCACTATGAGAACATTTTCTCGTTGAGACCTTTCTGCGAGACAGTCCAAGCGACCGTCAATGCAGCTGACACGTTCACTTTGCTTGATATATCAGAAAAGCCTTTGTATAAAATCATTGAGGAAACCGCCGAAACGGCTGAGGATAAATCTTCAGCGAGGTCAAGCGCTGTGCTGGAAGACGTTCTCGAAACGTGCGATACATCAAAGATTAATTTAGTCCCGGTTTTCACGCATGATACTAAGAAAGATTATTTTGTCTTGGACACCGGCAAGTCGGTGTTCGGCCCGGGCTGTGAAGATTACTCGCCCGTGAATATAGCGCAAAAAGGAGATTTGAAAATCGAGATTATTGACTCCGGCTGCGGGATGGACAGTTCCATATTCCCGTGGTTATATAAATCGATCTTCCACACTGACAGCCGCTTGACCCAACAGCTCGGAGGGAAGGGACTTGGGATTTACGTTTCGACTGAGCTCGTCCGGCTGATGGATGGAGAGATCAGATATTACACAAGAAAAGGCGTTGGAACTTCCATCATCATTAGAATTCCTTCAGAAATGCCTTCGCAATTCCAAACATCCAAAAGTTTCCTCAAAAGCTTGTCCTCTATGACTCTAGACATGAAGAAATTCGCTCTGGTCGTGGACGATGAGAAGATGAACAGAGAAATATTGACCTCCTACCTAAAGAAGCTGAATATCTTCGCCATCCATGCTGAAAATGGAGCAGAAGCAGTGGAAATTTACAAGCAAAAGCCCGAGGGATATTTCTCTTTTATTACAATGGACTTGCAGATGCCGATTATGAACGGAATTGAGGCTTGCAAGCATATAAGGGCTCTGGAAACGTTGCAAAGGAGGAAGGAGAGGGTGAAAATTGTTGTGATTACAGCGAATTGTACTGAGCAGGACAAAGACGAGGTGATGAATCCGATGAAGACGTGTCGAGCTGACTTCTTTTTCAGAAAACCGCTAACGATGATAGATTGTCAGAACTTTGTGCAGGAGGTGCTGAGTAAAAAGAATAGCACCAGTTTATAGAGATTGTCCGCCTCGGTGTTAGCTTTCTATTTAAAAGAGATGTACAGAGTGCTTGAAATCGAGATATTTACTATTGTTTCTTCATTTTGTAATAAATCTTAATTGCATTTATAGCCATTACACTCATAATACAAGCCTTCCTTTTGTTATTGGTAATGCAAATGCATTGTAATCGTGTTTTAAAGATATCGTTTTATATTCTTTAAGAAAAGGGTCCAAATGCGAATTCTTGTCTCTCTCTTTCTTGCTATCGCCAAAGCTTAATTAAATGCTAGAAAAATTGTGCTTGAAAGCATTTAAACCGATAGAAAAATTAAAAATTAAAAGGAAGAACGGAACCACCCAAAATTACAAACACTATGGGAAATCAACAAGTGCAGAGCAGTAGCAGTAGCAATAAGGTCAGCCAAACTGTTCATTTTCTTTAAAATGCCCTATTATCAAAAGGAATTGGAAAAAGTGGCGAGAGAACAATTCAAAAGATATTCAAAGAACGGATCAATAACGAAACCAGGTTTTATTTCTGCAGTTGGGTTTCTAGAAGCCTACGGCTTCATCAGGCTTGGAAATACTCCTCTTGGAGATCGACTATACAATATATTTGATACGGTAAAAAGAAATGATCAGAAAAAGTAAATTAATCTCAATCTAAGGATCGCAGCGGAACTCTCGAGGAAGATGAATACCTACAAGGAGTGATCTCTTTGATTGAGAGCGAAGAATCACGAATCAGATGTAAGAATCCAATCTTTTTGGTTCGATAGATTGAAGTTTTTCCATTGATAGACTCTTTCAAATGTTTTGATTGCGACGAAGACGAGAAGATTAGTAAAAACGAGTTCGTTAAGATGTATGAATTGTCATGGATGCAAGCGTTCGAAGATCTCCAAGCGAAAATGCTAAGCGATCCAAAATCTAAGGATAATCCAAATTCCAAAAAAATTGTTCATTGGGCTGAAGCGCAGCGGCCTAAACTGGCTGCCGAGGTGGCTAAGGACTTTAAGACCTATACAACTACAGAGGTAATTAGATTATATGATTCTTGCTGGTGACATGAGATTAGTATATGGATTACAAGCAATTTCGAGAATGGATTAAAAATACGGAGATGCCGTACATAGAGGTCATAGGTCCGAACTGTAGAATTCGAATTCCGATGAATCTACATTCTTTACATTAAGGTCGTAATTCTTCTTTGTATTATGAGTCGTGAATAGTTGCTTTTTTGTATTAAAGGAAAATATATCTTTGCTTATTGTAAATTGATGTTAACAAATTCTTAGTTCCGTAACAAAACTCATCGTAAATGATATTAGGATCGAAGAAACTGGTCTTTCTATTCTGAAAGCTAAAATACTTGATCTAGCAGCATAGTCGTACGAATTACCTTTCGAAACATCTATGCACATTCTTATAGGCATAGATACAATTGAAGTCTTCTGTCGCATAAAAGATGCTTGACGAACTGAAACGACAAAAAAAAAAACTTGTAAAGAGTCGGAAGTGGTTCAGTCAGATTTGGGGGGGGGGGGGAGGGAATTTCATTGCTGCTGATATTTATTTGAAG
>ENA-UOTZ01000486-UOTZ01000486.1-compost-metagenome-genome-assembly--contig:-NODE-486-length-33190-cov-14.790747_pt1 | contig 33190 bp, 18 predicted proteins | sample MGYA00238144_ERZ746983 | MGnify/ENA primary metagenome ERZ746983 (study PRJEB28759, sample SAMN06268863) | compost metagenome | isolation source: single cell | place: USA: California, Emeryville, Joint...
AGACCTTTGTATGAACTTCAGAAGGGTAAAGATTTATCATCTTGAGATATTTAGAAAATTGAGTTGTCTTTATTCAGTCTTAATTTTATGTAGAGCTGTGTGCGCTGAAATTAATGGTCTGGTTGAAATAAAATGAAAATGCATATATCTCAAATGGCAATGTAAAATTACATTCATTTGTTAAGCTTTTTTTCAACAGACGACATTTCACGCTGTTCATGAATGTGGCCTATGAAAAGTTCCATTTTCAAATAGCTTTGTGAGGAGCGAGCTATTATCTCAAAACAACTTCAAGTCACCAAGTCGCCTCTACACACTGCGAATTTGGTTCTGCAAAACTAACATTATTATTTGAAGCGACAATGAAGAACACGGCTTTCTCTAATAAATCACACGGCCTGAATCGTATTTCAAACGATTCTCATCAACATGTATTTGTAAGAGTCAGGGTGTTAGTAAGGCAGATAATTGAGCCCAAATAATTTATGTGATTAAAATTTGATACGATTCATCTGAAATATAACTCTCAAAATATAATCGCGCAAAAAGCCTCTCAAAACCTACAGCCATCATGGAGAGAAAACTTTCAAATCGCTTTGAACAGATGTATCAAACCCCCAAATCTCACCGAAAACCAGTCAAGCCTAAACATCTCACACTCGAATCTCCTAAAAAAACCACACTACTTTGGCCTAGCAGTCCAGCTAAACTGAGCGGAGCCGAAAGGATCGTCTCCACATACAGGTAGCCGATACTCACTTATTCAGATGGTTCAATAACTACTAGACCTGCTTGGGCCAAAGAAAAGGTGGGCATTTTCTACTCGCCAAGTGAACTTAATTTCAACCCATTAAAGAATCGCTCGATGTCTACTCATTCAGTACCTAGCTTCATTGTTTCGTATCTGACCTCTTTCACAGATTCATACAAGACCAGCCACATCAGATACCAAAGCAAGCTTTGGAAGTCCGAGAATGGCCTCATATTCCAGAATAACAGATAATTTCGATGATCCTCTGTCTCCAACAAAAACCCTGGAAAACGAAGAGAAATTTAACTTGAGAAAGCTAAGTACAGTACTCGCCCAGTTTCAAAAGGTATAAACGCCCATTCTTCTGCAAGTGAATCTGAAAAATTGCCCTAAAAGTTAATGCAGCAAAGTGCAGCCGAGAAGAAAAACCTCCAGGACCACATCGCAAATGTAACTCTCTTTTGTGAGTCCCAGCTTTTATAATAATGAATCCGGCAAAAGTTGAAAAGAGAGATTCAGAAATGTCAAGCAGATACCGAAAAATTAACGCACGAGCAAAAAAAGCTATTTAACCTTTCAGCAAAGAACTCAAAGGAGATAGAGGTTCTTGGATACTCCGCTTCATTGAATTAACTCGAAAACTCTTTGAAAATCAGACCCGTCAGAATGAGAAATACTTGTTAGAGCACACAAAAGAAATTGAAAGCATGGAAGTCAAAATGGTATTTCTTTCATCTCTTCTTAATGAGAACGCGGTTAATCTTTAATATTTTCCAATAAAAGCATCTGAAAGACCGCAACGAGGCCCATAGCAAGAATAAGGCGTGTATTCGGGCTATCGAGGACGAAAAGGCTAAAATAATAGAGCTGCAAGACACTGTGATGGCATCAAGAAGAGAAATTGCTGATGCTCTCGTGAGTTGTGTTTCACAAGCTTAGCTAATTCTTTTTCTGCAGAGGGAAAAAGAAGCAATTCGTCAAGAGTGCGCTGTCGTTTCAAAGTTAGCAGCTAACCTCAAACAGCGCTATGATATCAACGTAATTACAATCTTCATTGAGTGGTTCTTTATGCAGCTGACTAGATGATGAGGAAAAAAGACTTTGATCACTGCACTGATGATGCTAAATCTAAAGCTGATATGCTTCAACAGCGAATTGACAATGAGGAAGGTGAAGTCCAAACAACCGAATATTAGCCTTTTCATAGCTTTCCATTCAATTATTTGAATTTTTTGTGAGTATATAGACCTGTCTACTGGTTTTTCTAACGAACAACAATCCAGACACGGTGGTATGAAAGTAAGAAATACGATTCTTAGGAAACTTTGATTGTTATATAAAAGAATCTCTAAATATTCTTCGTATACGATTTTTGTTTCATAGAGTCAGACACAACAACTACATATAGAAAAGCGCTTTACAATTTTTCTTTTTAGATTAACATGAGTTCGGAGCTGTTTACATCCATTTACAGCGTCAGTTAATTTAACGTTTCTTTGGGATTTTCTCTTAGAGTTTTTGAGATAATTCGCGTTCTAGTCTCAAAATCTCTGTAGATTATCGTCCATTTGCTTTTCAATGAAGCTCAACACATGCTTGCCTGTTCAGAAAAAGATTTGAGTAATCGTGACGGGAACTCAAAGTTGTTTTTTACCGTATTGAGACTTGCGAAGTTCATTATAGTCAAAGGTTTTGATTTTGTTATAGATCTTTATTCTTGTGGTCGGATCACTGTGTTCAAAGAGTCTCTGAATGACATAGTTTCCGAACTGGTTCGTCATTAGCTGGATAATAGCGGGCCTAGCAAATTTGCGTTCAGAGGCGCAATTCAAGAATGGAGGTTCTTACCTTTGATTGGGAGTATTGTATGAGAGAAGCACTTCAGCAACCTCTTTTCTGAATTCGTTGGAGCCATTAAGCACAGATTTTTCAGTGACATTGCTAAATGAGCCGTTAAGATTAAGAAGTCGGTCGGTATATTTACCTCGCAAACTTGTTAAGACTCAAGGAGACAAAGTTATCTCTGATGATTTCATAGAGCTGAGTTCGCTCAGAAAGAGGACCGCTTTTGAGGATGTATTGCATAATATAGTTTCCGTATTGGCATTCGCACAGTTTAATCGCGTTTTCCATGAGTTTCGCCAGGATAGAGACGGTCTAGGTGACTTAAGTTCAGTTTCTTGTATTAAAGAACATCTATACCTCTTTCTGAGGAGCGTTTTCGAGAACCTTTTGGACAACTCTACAGCCATAAGGATGGAAAGCCAGCTTTTCAACCTAATGAGTTATTGATATGTTACAGCAAGAATTTCTATCCTCTATTTTACGTTTTCGACGACAGCTCTAATTATAAATTGAAGCTCTGAGCTATCAATCGTCTCGAACATTTTCTGGACGACGTGATTTCCATTCTCGTTTTCAATGCATTCAAGCGCACGGTCTCGAAGTTCGTCAATTATCTTCTTGTGAATCTTTCCATCATTCTTAAACTCCTACGCAATACAAATTTTAGCAACAATAATAAAAAAAATCGAACATCTACCTCAAGAGCCTTTTGAATGACTCGGCATCCATAGGTATGAATGCTAAGCATGTAGACCTTTCCTTCGAAAGCCTCAAAGAGTGTGACCTTCTGCTCGTAGGTTCCTTTTTCTAAGATTTTCTGGATGACGTAGTTTCCAAACACATCCTGCATAAGTCTCAGCGCCTCTGGCAAAATTTTCTCGAAGATCTGCTCGCGTTCTTCGAGGGTCGTGCTCTCAAAGTGTTGCTGGATAAGCCTTGAACCGTTTTGATCCTGGCAGTTTTCAACGATTTTCTGCATCACCTCTGAAAAAAAAAAGAAAAAATAAATATCAAATTAGAAGTAAAGCATTACGCTTGATGTCAAGTTTAGGACCTTCATTGATCTGATTTGTGTTCTTCTTATAACCACCTTGGCCTACTCCCTTCTGGTAGTGCTTATCTTGCTGGGTGTTATTTTGATAGAACTGCTTGTTGTTCCCGAAGTTGTTCTGATTGAACGTATTATTGGTCTTCATTCCCATCATGTTCCCATTCATTCCGTTCTGAGGCTGGTTGTTATAGTTGAAACCGATATTCTGCTGGTAGAAGCCTTGTTGGGTTGGCTGCTGGAACTGTGGAATCTCTTGCATGCCTCCTTGCATCATGTACGGGTTGCTATTCATCGGGAATCCGCCCCTAGGCAAAGTTTTCAAATGAAAAAAGGCAAGTTTTCTTACTGATTGTACATGTTTGGCATCACCTGGAAGTTTTGCTGGACGTAGGGGTTACCGTATGGGTTGCTCATCATTGTCTGCTGCTGCTGGAACCCGAACGTAGGTTGTTGAATGAACGGCTTTTGGTACATGTTCATTCCAGGCTGAGGCTGGTAGTTCGGCTGGAAGAAGCCGCCTTGTTGAACCTGAAACTGCATTTGGGACTGTTGTTGTTGCGGCTGCTGCTGATAGCCATAGTTGAATTGCTTCTGTTGAGGCTTCACGTAAGTGTTTTGTGGCTTCTGGTACTCTTGGTTATATCCTTGTTGGTTGTAGGTTTGCTGGTAAGCCCTTAACATCCGAGTTAGTTTATATTAAGAGGAGAAATCTTACTGATTTCCAATAGTGTCCGATGTCTTTTTGCCAATGTTTAGAGTCGGCGTCAATTGTGAGTTGATATCAGTTGATGAAGTTTCAGAGACTGACCTTGAAAGTTGATCGAATTCGGTCTCCGGGATCAACGTAGACTTAGCTTGCCTAGCAAAGTAGGTTTAATGATCACAAATGGAATAAGAAATTACTGAAAGGCATCGAAATCGACGGTTTGAACCTTTTTCTCTGTATCAACAACGTTAGGAACAGTAAGAAAGGCATCTTACGCTGTAATAGCTCCAGTCCTAGCTGAGGGATGCCTCCTGTCCATAGAGGTTTTGGAAGTCGGGGATCATGAGGCTTCTGAGAGTGGTAAAAGTAGTAATATTGCTCCGTCGCGATGACACTGGACTCGACTGGTTTTACTTCTCGAACATCCTAGGAAGTTGAAATCTAGATAGGCCAATCAACTAGTAAAGAGACTTACACTAACAAAATCCCCACCAAGTCCAGGGGGTGGTGCGCTTGTGGACCGGTTATAAGCGAATGCTTGGCGATGTTTGTCTATCAGATTGAAATCATTGCCATCTAATGAGTTATGTTAGCGAAAACGTATGCAAATTGAATATCTAAGTTACCATCTGCAAGGATATTCCCGATTAAGTCGCTCTCTTTCCTTTTAATATTCGACATTTCTATTCTCTTACTTGAATAGTTTTAAATTAAATTTACTAATCATTGCCTAAATGATTATCTCACTGAACTGCGATAATAAATTCTGGATCCACGTGATTTAAATTCGAAAATCATTTTACATATCAAACAAAGTTGATAAGTACAACCCAAGAGCCACAGCAACTCAAGCATATGAATTAAGAGATATAGGGAAAAGAGAGTGAGAAGAGCGTAATTCACTCGTATATGATCCTAATGAATAAAATTTTTTTCTTCGGTTTTGTTCTTTTTTTATTAATCGATTAAATTTTTTTAAAATCACAGGGATCAAGATTTAAACGGCGTAAGGTCGCTCATTTTACCTTTATGGAGATATTGCTTGCCCTGCCCACTTGTAGCAACAAATTTTGGTCCAAGTTAGACAAGGTTCTCCAGAGATCTGCTCCATTGCCAGAAGAGTTTATTCGATGTGAGTACAATTACTATACATTCGGTTTTCAGATTCAAGTTGATCCCTTGAAATTGAAAATGATGAACTCTAGATGATTACTCTAAGGTTAATATGCTTAGAAGTTCCCTGAGAAATTGAATAAGAGTTATCAATAGTCAATTGAGTATGTTCAATTTGGTAAATTGCTGTGATTTAGGTATGTATATAGATAGTAACTTAAACTTGGAGTACGATAAAGATTTTCATTCAAATGAAACACCAGTTAATAAATTAATTAAGTGAGAAGTCAGTTGAATTAACAGATAAAGTTACAAATAATAAATTTTTTGCAGACTAACTGCTCATAGTCAATCGACAAAACCACTAAACTCCTACGATGAGCACAGAGGACATAGGAATACTCTTTAGCGAAGAAAAACTCTTTGATAAACCAACCGAGGAAGACATTTGCGAATACAGCCCTTCTTCAGCGCATACATCTCAAAAAAACGTTGACTGCTATAAAATCAAGACTCCACCTGGTAACTGGCATTATTTTCCTCCTATTTCTTATCAGACTCACCCAGTATTCGATACGAAATCACCTCCTCCAGACACTCAGACCGAAGAGGTTGGAGAATACCTCGATACAGTGAATTCGCTATCTACTGTCAATTGCTGTGTAAATTTGAACCCGACGTTCAATGGGGTTGCTGAAACTCATGAGAAGAGAAAAGACTCAGTTGTCTCAGAGATCAGCTGCAAGACAGCAGATACAGCGGAACCGAAAACACTGTCAAAATTCAATTCTGGAGCTGTTTCGAAAGATTCACTTGCCCAAGAAGAAGAGAAACAGTTTGAGGAGATAAACGGGAACGATGAATCAACTCCTGAAAAAGAATCCGATCAAAAAGAAGAGACTGACCGAACAGAAGAGACTGACCAAAAAGAAGAGACTGTCACGACACAAGAGGAGCAGCAGCCGCAGCAACTACCTGATCTGGTCTCAAATCTTCAATCGATCGTTAACAATTCTTTCATGAGACGCGAGTTGAAAGTTGAGAGATACAATTCTCTGCAGCAACAGAGCATCTCATTAATGAACACAAAGGTATATTCGTTTGTTTTAATACTTGAATTTTGATTATTCTTTGTTTAATGTAGCTGTTCTTGAATGAATTAGACCCTGAATCATCTCCAGATGTTTCCGAAGACGAAGACGAACTCATCAATGGGCCAGTTCTTACTTCAAATTCGAAAAATCAGCGGTCTGAGGACAACAAGAAGACTCAAGAAGAATCTGCGGGTAAGAAAATGGCTGATCTGAAGAAAAAGCTTGCGAAGAGTTTTGGAAAAGGTATGAGCAACTCTCCTTTCGAAAGGGATTTCTCATCATAAAATCAATGAATTAGAATCTCCTAAGAAGATCACCGTTGAGAAGTTTAACCAGTTTTATGAGAAGCAAGTAAAAGACTTTCAAGCGAAGAAGGACAAATGGCTCAAGCAACAAATGGACGAGAAAGCCAAACAAGAGCTCTCCGAGGTCCATAACCCAGCGCTGAATAAAAACAAGGGCCGCATTGAGTTGTCATTTCTTGAGCGAGTCAACCTCTTCAAGAGCCGCAAAGAACATAAACTCACTCAACTGAGAAAAGAAATGGCTGAAAAGAAAGAGATAGAAGAGACCAAAGAATTGACCTTCCAGCCTGTAGTCCTAAACAAAGCTCCACATCCAAGGACTTATCACAACGCCACTAATAACCGTCCCGAAATAGCGAACCATCAATTTCTTGAATGTTCATTTCAACCGAAGCTCAACGAGCATTCGAAAAAAATCGGAGTAAGATTACTTGTAATATGGAAAACTAATTTTCTGTGGCTTTTTAGAGGAAGATAAATAAATCGATTGGTGAAGAAGTAGTTTCACGAATGCAGGCGCATCAAGACCGCAAAGCCAGAGAGCTGGAGAAGAAAAGAAAGGAAAATGAGCCTCCATTCAGACCAAACACATCAAAACAGCAGAAAAATAACTCAGATTCATGTAGTCCAAACCGGTCTAAGACTCGAAGCGCGTCGCCATTGGATTCCAAGAAACCAAATGGGCTTTCAAAAACCATGAGTTGTTCTCCGATTCCCAACCAGCGGACATCAGCTGTTCCGAAGAGACCAGCAGTAGGAGGCTCTGCTCAGCAAACAAACTCCAAAGATTACCATAGTTTGTCTCCACAGAGGTCCTCCAAGCCACCTAAATACAAATCAATGGCGAGTGAATATGCTACCACAGGGCACGAAGACCATTCACCACGAAGATTGGAAAAAGGAGAAACAACTTACTCCGCTGCCAAGCTCAATGATGACGAATTGTTGTCAGTGCTTGTGGAGGCTCGCAACATGATCTACTCTGATGAGAGCGAGTTCTACAAAATTTTGGAAAGCATCCAGTCTACTAAACAAATAACTGAACCAGAGAACCACCAGCCAAAGGCAGAGGCTGGGAGACAGCAGGAAATAGAAAATATGAAAACCAACATCGAAACGCTTCAAACGAATCTTTTCATGTTCCAAGAGTCATTCAGACAAGTGATGAAAGAAACACTTCAGCGAGAAAAGGCGACAGAGGTGCCTAGGAATCCTTTAGAAGAAAAATCTCAAAATATTCAAGAGAAGCCGCAGGAAAAATCTCGAGTTAGTGAAGAAAAGAAGCCGATACAGATCAACAAACCTGTTGTTCCTGCTTTAAATAAGGAGCTGTACAACACTATTATCAACCCCGCTCAGCATCGCCATCCAAGCTTTGAATTGAGCCCCGAGATTCACGCGTTAGAAGAGCGCATAAATGAAACCCCACGACTTGGAATAGAGGAAAAGGAAGTTCTTGAAACCCATCAGCAACAGCAGCCATTTCCAGGTAATAGCGAAATTAGTAGATTATAATGACTAATTTGATTAATAGTTAATTCTGGAAAACAACAAAGCTCATTTAGATCGGAATATCAAACTTCAGATGAAGAGCTATCTAGCACCAGCCGAGCCCAGAGCGGTCGCAGCGGGAAAAATGATAGAAGACCTCGAAGTCAAAGAAAGCCAAAGAATTCTACATCAACGAAGGATTCTGGAAGTCAGAACGTGCTTGTTCCTTCTTTGAAAAAGAATAATAAAACGCCTGAGAAGTCTCATGCTCAAACCTTATTGCCAATTTTAGCTACCAAGAACCGTCTCTCAAACGAGGAGATTAACGACAAACTCTGGGCTCAGGACGCTAAAAAATCCTCGAGTTTACAAAACGATGAGAACAGCAGCGCTCAGCTCTGGAAAACGGCCAACGAGCGTGATGTAACCACCAGCAAAGCCCTGAAAACTCTCGAACAAATCACGAACCCAGAGACGAATCATTTCAGCCAAACCTCTTTCGGTGAAAGCAATATTGAAGAAGCCCATTCGAGGAGCCAAGCTAACGCCAACCTCACTAAAATTCTGCCAGAGTTCTCAGAAAAGGGAATGCCTCAAGGAGGAGATAACTCTTCAATCATGATGATAAGTCAGCTTGAAGATGACTCCATTCTTCAATGGGAGAAGATCAACGAAGGAGACTCCTCAGAAGCGAGTAAATCTCATGGCTCTATGAGCCACGGGCAGGATCCTCATTCGAATGGCAATAGCAAATGTCCGAACTCTTCTCTCAATCTGAGTGTAAAAAAAGCAAACGAGCAGGAACTTGGACACTTCTCTTCCGTGCACAAAGAGCATCACATCGTGAATCCGAATGTCTCTCTCGATGAAGATAAGTCCCATGAGGTGGAAACCAAGAGAGATTCAGCAAGGTCGTCAGTCCCGATAAGCAAAAAAAATTCCAGTCGTTCGTCTCTTGCTGACATCAAAGGCGAGACAAAGACATCGCTATCATCTGCAAGATCGTATGGTGAGCAAAGTACCGGCAGTAATGACTCAACAACCATCAACTCGAAGTCCAAAATCAAAATCAATAGCAGTACAGAAAGCTTAAGAATTGATAATGCTTCAGGGTCCTACAGCGAGATTAGATCGAAAAAGAAGCAAGCTGCTGATAAGTCTGAACCAAATGGCAAGAGCACTGCTAATTGGAAAAAGAAAGACCCGAAAAAGCAGATTGTGTCTATCACAACAAGCTACGATCCGAATGAAGGGCTTACGTCCAAAGAAGGCGGTGCGATTAAGGCTGTTGAGCTTACACAGGATGGAAAAGGCGATGAGAGCACGCTCTCGAATAATTCAAGAAGCGCTGAACGGAAGAGCCAGAAAACGATGAAGGTAGAGCGTATTGCAGGGATTTGTCATTCTCCTGTCAATACGAGCACTACTGCAGGCCCGGTTCAACATAATCGTGAAAAATCTCGGTCGGAGTTAGTGCATATACTGCTGAAATATATTCCGAACCAGATCACGGTGAGAGATAAAGAGAAGTTGGAGAAAACTTATACCAATAAATGTTAAGGAATAACAGTACATAAATAGATTTCAATTATAGTTAATAGTTAGAGGATACGAAAGCAATATTCTCTGTAAATTGATAGATAAGTTAGTCGGAATGTGTTTTCAATAAGATTGCATAACCATTAATATCTAAGTAAATAGGATTCCTTCCTAATCATGGAAAACAATGAGATACTATGGGGCGAGTTCCACTGCTAATTTCATGCTTCACAAAGAGGATGTGTTTAATAACCCATGAAATTGCTGGTAGGATCACAACTGCATATTTCAAATCTCAGCTTTATGGCGAAGAAGTTTCAGATTTTCATACATTTAACAATTGGCTATGAAATAAATGCAGCCTCATCAGCAGCATGATCTTCATTTAAAATATAGCACAAATCAAGACGGTGCAATAAATGAGTCAGCATAAATGGTTTCCTGAGCAAATCAACCTAGTTCTAAGAAATCTTCTCTGAGTCACAGACTCCCTCACTGAATAGCATCTGAGATCCGCTCAGCATTCATTGAATAAGCGAGAAGAAGACTAATTTAGAAAATGTTGCAGCAAGCATGACAGTCAGCCTCCTTTGTCTTCTTAACAAAAGAATCATCGCTCAATCTATCCATAATCTCCAGTCTGAACGTCTTCAACAGCACGCTGGTTCCCAGTCCATAAAAAAGAAGGTTAAAGTCTTCAAAATTCGGTATCAATATCTTCTCGCTGGTCATCCGGAAGGTATTTCTCAAATTTTTATTCACAATTCCCGAAACAGAGATAACGTCATTCCCATTATCAATGATCGAGACTGCGATATGCATTTGCTCATCCTTCTGCTTGAAAATTGGGATTTCGGTCTTCTTAATCAACACAATCTCTCGGGAGGTTTTGTCCAAGACCCCAAACATCAAAAACAGCCTGTGGCTGTCATAAGTCTCGAATTTTGTGAATCGGATGACTGCGGTTTCTTCGTTAGTCAGCAAATTGCTGCGGGTAACAAGATTAAATTGGCATTCACCGACCAACAAGATTTCCAAATCGATTTTCAGTGCTTGAGAGCGCAGATTTATCGGTCTTGTAAGAGTATAGAGACGAGAGGAGACCCTTAATGCGTCGTGCTTGGAAATTGATTTCTTTTTTAAAATCCCCCATTCAACGTTCTCCAAATTCATTGTTTGATCTCTTGAATTCAATTTAGCTACTTGGAAGTCGCTGGGCACGATCTCGCTGGTTGAAAACTTGCAAATAAGGTCCCATCGGAACTTCATGTCCTTTCTGCCCCATTCTTTGAAGTTTTTTTCTTGGATTTCGATCTTTTCGCGTGATTTTTGCTTCATGCTTTCGACGAGAGAGGTGGAAGCGTACTTGATTGAATCGCTGCCGCCAGACTGCCCTTGAGGTTCATCTGTGAGATAATATGTGCGGTAATCGGCTGGATTTTCGATGATTTCTTCGTCTTTAGAAGCAGCAACGTTCATTTCTGGATAAATGAATTGAAAATTTAAGTGCAAAGTGATTCTGTGAATTCGGTTAGATTAAGTTAGGAAAGCGTTATGATTCAAAAATTTTTTTTTTTTACATCCAGATGAAAACAATGGCTGATTTACAAACAGATACAATATACGTAGTAGAACTTGTAGTTACTCCTACTGTATTAATCCGTGGAAAATTCTTATCACTGCTTATTAAAAAGAGGAAATTTTTTTCCTTTATGCTGCTATCATTGAAATTTGGAGATCGATATAATGGCAAAAATATTATTGGTTTACCATGTTATCCTGATAGGTACTTGAAAATGTGTCATAAAGCTTAAAACAAATTCATAAAATTCAGAATATATAGTTTATTCGTATCAAATCCATCGCTGATTGCTTCTCTATATATCTCTTAAATTATCATTATTATTTTCATTCATTCATTGAATTGAGAGGACATTCCAATGGTAATTCCATTTATTCATTGAAAAGCTATTATAAAAAGAACCGATTTGCATGGGCCTGTAAATCCCAGTAATATCTATCGACGAAAACCTGTTTCGCCGCATTTTGAACGAAATTATTGTGATCAAAGGCAGCCGAGACATAAGCATCCTTCTGCACGATAATGTGATACGAGCTGCCATTGTTCGTCCCGGTTACAGAGCCTGATAGATACACTGTTGCATTCCCTTGAATATAATCAATTATGGTCTCCTTTCCATAATGTGCAACAGTACTATTAACAAGATTAGCAGAGTATTCAAGCTCCAGCCTTCCATTGAAATAGCCATTTCCTCCGGTGTTGACAGTGATTGAGAGGTTATATCCTTTTGCCCTCAAAAAGAAGATATTGCTTTGAGAGCTCGCACCTGAACAGTACTTCGGCTGTTTCGAGCAACCGATGTAAACTTGTGTGTCATTATAGTAGTTAGGAAGATAGATCGTCCGATTTGCCGTGCTGTTAGTTGTAATGTTGTAATAGCTAATGATAGCTGGCTTCATAATCGCATAGTAATAACCCCATAAAAAGTTCTGGATGTCTGAGTAATTTACTCTTAGTGACTTGTCAATAAGTATGTAAGGCACGGCATCGTTCTCTTGAACTCCGTAAATATAGTAACTTGCATTAGAATACACACTAGTTTGTCCCCATGAGCCATAAGTATCATTTCCAATGGCACTGAAAACTAAATTTACCCAGCCATAGACGTTATTTCCATACTTCTGCAAAGTATTTGTGAAATTAGAGACGTAGACAGAATAGTACGTGTAGTTTGAAAAGATGTTTCTTCCTCCATTCCATTTGGTTAGGTGGTATCCGGTGATGTTCATCGCAGCGAACTGAGGGCCCGTGGAGTTGTTCGGATTGAGTAAGTAAGGAATAGCCACGTTCCTTGTCCAAGCGGACAGGAAAAGGTTGAGATCGCTTGGATCAATTGAAACGCTTCGATCAAAAACAATCGATTGGATCCAGGATCTGCCAGCGACTTGAATGGATGCGCCGACGCCGTTCTCCCAAATTTGTGATCGGCTGGGACTCCAAATATTGTTTCCATATGCGTTGAAGGTTAATCTAATAGTGCCGTTGACGCCATAACTCCCAATAGTTCCTGAGAAATTCGCAGCGTAGACGTACATTCGATAGTTTACAGAAGAAAAGTTAGCATAGACGTACTGAGGAACTCGATTCCAGGCGGTGAGATTCGTTGCGTCGAAATAAGTGGCGGGAATGCGCGTTGGCTGACCGTGCGAATTGCTTCTAATAGCATTAACAATACTTGGCTTAGCTACCTGCCGATAGTAATCGTAGATAAGAGTCCGCAGCATGGAACTATTAACCGGAAGAGAATAATTATAGTATGACGTCCATCTATATGTGTCATAGACTTGGTAGACAACGTTTTGGTCATAAAAGGCTATGAAGTATGGATACCAGTTGTAGGAGTCTCTCTCGTAGGCGTGGACATTGAATTTGGCGTAAATTTGGCCGCTGAAGTTGTCCTCGTTAGTATAATTTCCAGAGAAGATTGCGTTATGGACGTAGATTGACATGGTGCTATCGACAGAGAGATTTCTAGTTGGAAGATAAACTGTTAAAAAGGCTGAGTCGCTTCGGTCAGGGGGATAAGCAAATGAATAGGTGCTGTTGGAGGTCGAGGGATACGTGTAGTTATTAATGTAATGAGCAGGGTTTGAAATCGCGGTCGAGTTCCCAGAATTAATAAATCTAATTGCTTTCTCGATTTCCGGTTGGGCTCTATATTTACAGTAAACTCGTAACAATTCAGTAACGTCGTTGTGATCCAAGCCGTTCCAAGTCACATTGAAGACATAGATAGATGTGGGAGTAATAAAACAGCTGGCGCTTTGGTTGCGAAGCAAAACTTTGGTTGAATTATAGTAAGAAGCGTTTCCATAAGCATCATACTTGATGGAAATGTTGGCATTATATACTCCTGGTCCTGAAGGAGTTGCGATGGTGTAATTCGTGTCCTTGATATTAACGTAATCGATGGTTTGGTTTCTGTAGTTCCAATATTGACCTGTCCAGTTTCTGGCGATGTCTGGAGATATGTAATCTCTTGGGAGGGTGAAGTTAGTGTCCAGAGTAGCATACATGGGATTCATTCTGGCAGCTAGAATCGTTAGACTAGCGAAGAGAAGGATATTGATGGTTGTCAAGCACTTTTTCATTGTTCGTTAAATCGAATTAATTTTCGTGAAAGTAGTTTTTGTGTAATGTGAATTTCAAAGCTAACAACTCCTGGAATTTGATGATGAGATGAGATCAGAATCCTCGAATGTTAAAAAAGTGATTGAATGATTGTTTAACTCACTTGAAAAATATGGGGATACGGAAGATTATTATAAGAGTGCTCAACGATGGCACAGTCTAAGGAAATTCTTTGATTTCTGTTTGAAATGGTATATTTCTATTTAATTAAATTTTCCATTTTCAAGACTGAAATTAATTCGACAGAGAGTATGGATGATGTTTTCAAAATCTGAAAGAAGGAAATTTTACTCTATTTTCTTATAAATCGATTATTTTGCAATGGTGTCTTGAATATCGCCGCCTGAGACGATAAGCTCAGGCATATCTTATTCCACCCGTATCAGAACTTTCTAATGAGTTTTCAATAAGGAAAACTATTTTGCAGACTTGTTAGTAATTTCAATGAGCTCGAGCAAGTACCCCACTGAAAAGCCCTGGAACCCTTTAAGAGGTCTGTTGACTAGGATATTCTTTCAATGTCATGAATTCTCACAATCGAAATTCTCCTAGAGAACGAGAACGGATGAAATAATTCATACTTATTTGATCTACAACAAAGTCCTCAATCACAGTTTTTGTCGGATCGAATAGATTCTGAAATCTTAACCTTTAAAGCTCTGAGCAAAATTGCTCGGTTATTTTCTATGGCTAAGAAATCGCAATGAATGGGTCTGTTTCACGCTTGCATGCAAGACTCGAAAATACAATGTTCGATTCGAATCCCTTCCACTTTATGGATACTAATGTGGGTTCGTTATAGGAAAGGAAGCCCTTGGCATTTTGGACATGAAGGAAATTATTTTTGGAGCATTAGAGGGGGCTTTCAGGAGCTACAAAATTGCAAGAAACAAATGTCTTTGTTATGGCTGGTTCTGTGGTTAGATTATTTTTGTTTCTAATTAATTTTCAGTGTCCAGTATTCTGAAATTTTCAAAGATAATTTATCCAGAAATTAACGTTTTCTCGTTAGAATTTTCTGCAATCGATCAGGCATTCTTGTAAAACATGTGAATCAACGATTCAAACTTATAGGAGAAGAAAAGAAGATTTGAACTAATACAAACATTTTCTGCTGGCCTTGAATCTCAAGATTTCAGCAATGATGTTAAAATTTTATAGCCTCAGACATTTTAAAAGTAGTAAAGGTCTTTGACTCTTTTTCGAATATTTATCACTTCTTTAAGCTTCTCTTAGCAAGAAAGCATTATATCACATTACATTATATGGAAAATCTAGGAGCTATTCTCCCTTTCAAACCATTTGAGGCACAAATTGGTCAAGAATACGACGGTCACTTTTCAGCTACATATGGATTTTAATCATGGAGATATAGGGGATTCAGATTCGTGAGCTGCGTACCAGTCCTGTTACAATCGTGAAGAAGCAAGAGTAGCACAGTTGTTAATTTCTTTAGAAAAATTAAGCAGAGGCACCAATATAGAGATTAAATTTTCCTCTCGGAAAATTAATAAGTGATCGATCCTGAAATAGCAATTTTGAGCTCTCAAAATTTCAGAAAAGATCGCTCTACTCTTCAAAATGAGCTCAGCAATACACAGTCAAGACCTTTCGATTGAAATGAAAGACGCTGAATGACAGTCTCCCGGAAGTTCGTAAATAGATTTTCAAGAATACGTAAAGACATTAGGGATATAGGGCAATGACACTAATTATTGAATAAATATGCAATTTCTTGTTTGATTACTGGCGTTCTCATAACAAATCAAAAAATTTCTCATTATCTTAATATTTATCAAAAACGCTACAGCCACATCGAGCTTGTCTACACTGCGAGCCTGGGAACCACAAAGCAGCTATATCCTAAAAGCTCTAATTTTTACGCAATGTTCTCTACTTGTAAGGAAATTCATTTTTTCACCCACCAATAGCAACAATTGTTCTCACTTCTCGGCTTAGCTGCATTCAAGACCAGTTTTCGAGAGTTGGGGCGTGGAATAGCGAACAATCTACAAAATATCTTTCTCAAAAAAAAGAAAAATTGAAAAAAATAAAACTCATTTATAAAGCAGTTTCACAATATGCTTCTTGGAATAATCAAGAAAGCAAAATTGTACTTTCAGAATCAAGAGTATCTCTCGAGGCTATACCACAGCAAAACGGAATGCAGTTCTCCTCTCCTGATCAGCATCGTCTGAACGAGTCTTCATGGATAATGAAAAGGCATTAGCAGCTGACAAGTATAATTTGTTTTCAAAGATCTTATACTATGGAATAGCACTGAAAACATCGGCAAATAAAGCACGGCATCTTAGCTAACCACCTTAAATTGCTCTTCTTGAGTGCTTTGAGCGATACTTCCGAATACGTGATAATGTTTTTTTTTTCAAAGGAAATCCGCTCGCAAGTAGTTTAATCCTTTACGAGCCAAATACAACATAAAAATAATGAATAAAAGAAAATACTCTCTTAATGAATACTTAATGAAACTCTTAAAAACTTATATACTATTAATAAAAGAAGGACATCGAATGTCCATGAAAAAAAGTAATCGCAGCGATGATTTTCAGAAAATTGACAAGAGGTTCTGCACCCCTATTTCTCATAAATTTATTAAAAGTGGCTTCTAGATGGCTTTGATCGCTTTTTTATTCATTGCTTGTATCACCCATTCATGTTTAAGCTTATAATGGGTCTTGAGCGAGTTGCAGTGCCTTCAAAATAATCAGTTAGCTTTTTTAATAACGAGGAGTTTTTACCCATATGCCTTGGGGCAACCTTGGAAAGGACATTTGAAACTTCTGGTTATCTTGGAGGCTGATCTTCTAATCTTTTTGCTGTTGGAACACTTCGGGGTCTTTTTTTCTACTTCAGTTCCTTCACTGGCAGTCGGCTTCGCTTCATCAACAGTTCCGGTGGAGCCGCTCTCCTGCTTGAGCTCGCTAATGGTTGGAAAATGTAGAAGTTCCTTTCTTTTCATAATCGCTTCGTTGAACTATTTAAGGTTAGAGTATTAATTGAGGTAACTTTAATATTTTACATATACAGCAGGGTTAGGAGTCGGTCCTTGAGGCCAGAGATAGCTCTCTCTGACTACAGGCTGCATTGGAAGGCTTATTTGCTTGGCTCCCAAGAGTGCCAAGCCCAGACCATCCGTTTGCAGGCGAGATAATAAGTTTACTCTCGGCCCGTAATAACTCTCAAATCCGCCAAGTTGATGAATACTAGCGGGTTCGATGAAGGTTGGCTTCAATTTCAGTTGGAGAAGCTGGGCTTGCAGTAAATTGTCAAGAGGATAAGGGCTGCTAAGACCGAAGGGAGAGGTGTTGTATTGATACATTTAGTTTTGGGATTTTTATTGTTTATTAATTTTTTTTAATTTACTGGGACTCAAGTGAGGTTATAAAACATTGCATCTAAAGTTCTCAATTAATTTAATGAGCAAATAGATGCTAAATTCTTCATCTCATTGAATTAATTAAGATTTCATGGTTTGTAAAATCTTTTACTATTTATTGATTTTAATCAAAATTATTGCTTTTAAAGGCCTCTATTTTTGATAAACTTTCGCTGGCGGAACTTTATCTGTTCGAGTCGTTATAAATCGTATGGAATTTAGAATATAATCTAATGAGCCTGCGCGGCCTTCAAATGCTAATTTTGAATGCCTCTGCTAGTCATGTGCTGCCTCTAATCATTTGAATTTTCTCTCATGACGAACTTGGGCATTGCCCCAAAGAATTCTAAATTTCAGATACGAATATTATGTAACATTTTTTCCTAATTTTCTGATGTCTTGGAAAATCTTAGAGCAGCCGACACCAGCGAGCATAAGAGCTGTTTCACTCTCGGAGCGACACTGGCCTTGGTTTAATATTTTTGCTCGGCATTGCCAGTCTCGACGTTAATTTAAATTTTTTTACCGAAGAATTTTACGATTTATTCGCAGAATGTCTAATAAAAATTGAACTAATTTCATCATTCTAGAGTTCCTATTTCTTCCAAACAATGTATATCGAACAGGAAGCTCGCCAAATGACTGATTAGGTCGCTGCTTTGGTTAGTTTACGATTGATACTGATTTAACGAGGATACTTAATCAATTGGTTTGTTAGAAAAGAAAATGATATTCGAACGGAAATTGGATACAATCTGATTAATAAGTCGAGAGAAAATGAATTTATCATCTTGGCTTGATTAACTCCTTTTCATGTTGTAAAATTTGCCCTCAGGGATGCTTTATTTCAAGACCCCGAGATGGGAATCCTCTTTTTTTTTTCTTTTTAAGAATTTCAAACCAAGCAAACCAATCGGCTTCGATTGAGTTTTATCCAATTTCGCCTCAACAAAAAGTTTCATAAGCCTAGTCTCATTGAGACTTGAGCTAAAATTTGTAAACAATGCCGGATTCAAATTAATTCTGCAAATATTTCAGTAAGAAAGATAGAACATAAAGCACTATTTAAAGTCTGCCTTGTTTAACTATTATACTCAGCCAACGCGTTAATTTAAATTTTTAAAAGAGCAATTTGCTTGAATTTGACACTGGCATTTTTTTAATTTGAATGAGAAAGACCGAAAAAACATTTCTCTGCTAATTGTTTCTTTGTTAGGAGAGTGTCTGTGTATATTCTATCTCGCTCGATATCTTAGGCATCGCACGAGACCCGATTCTGAATTGCTTTTGAAGACGGTCTTGAAATGGTTCTCTGATAAATTAACTTCTAACGAAAGGGAAAGGGAACTTCATCATCCTTAGAAAATGCATAGTAGTAGTTCATTTGAAACTCTCTAGTCAAATCAATGTGAAACTTTATGCTTATCTTTGCTGCTCGAGCTCTCGATACTACACTCTTATTTGCTTAGGACAGATTAGAGAGGAAGTCCAGTATTTTGGTGGGTATAGGAAGGGATGCCGGAAATTTTTTTCATACCCCAGGATCTAAATCCATCCCGCGCTGCCCTCTTAGCAGTTTGCTTCAAAGTCCAAGCGACAACCCATCCTCATCCTCTGAGAAATGAAGTCCAAAGCAAATTGTTGGTGGAGTTAAGGTGTAGTACACGCAAAGGCGTTGGGCCCGTATCCTCTGAGCCGGGAGTCAGCTCCTGATGAGGAGAATGCCAAGATTTTGTGGAAGATTTAGGTTTTTGATTATCTAAAAGTTCATTCATTCTAAGCTCCTTTGAATTAATTCTCTTTAGGAAAAAAATTTGTATAACTCGTAACTGCAGTCAAGATTTTCTGGGATATATCTTCTGATTACAGCATTTATTTTCCTTGAACTAAACCTTTTGATGCAAGGAAACTGAAGATACTAATTGCTGCGATATTTATTTCCATAAAGGGCCTTGAGATGTCCTAATGTTTCATTGTTAGCAGTCCTGAAAAAATTGGCAGCTTTTACCTGGAATAAGATCCAGGCCCTTAGAACCCACAATATCAAACCGAAGATACAGCAATACATATTAATTTGAGGTCAAAATAATTTTTTAGCTATATTAAAGTTATTCAAAAATCTTGAAGAATAATCCGGAACTTTGAATTTTTTATTTGAGGATATCTGGATTTATTTGAATCTATTCCAACGAATTAATGCTTGCTCACAAGAGATACCAATGAGAGCGATATTTTGAGGATACAATTGATAATTTTTAGTTCGAAAGCGAGAAGATTCTGTTTCCATGGCATAAGTTTGAAACAAACTTTCAGCAGGCTCTCAAGAGAAGCACTGGTATCTCAAACTTAAAGTTTTGCAGATTAGTTAGAATCCAGTGTCGTTTCTTAATATCCATGTACTAAAAGTTGAGTCATCGAGCAACTAATTTCGTGATAGTCTGTTTAATAGATATTCTGATGAAGTGTGGTGGTTGTGAGAGAAGAATTATGAGTTTTGCTGAATCTTATTATTTGACTGTTTTCAATGTACTCCTTAGAAAAGTCAAGTATTTCAGAAGATGAGCCTCTTATAGAAAGAGCATATCGAATTGAACTAACCAAAGTCATATTAACGATTGAGCTATTCATTAATATATATTAATCGTATTGAATAAGAAAGCTCCTCACATTCGGAAAAGCCTAATTTGTGACTTTATTTTCAAAATTCCAGAGCGACAATTGAATTAATTACATTCAGAGATTCAAGACTCTGCTGGATTATGGATTTTCACAATGGGTTTTTAATTTTCTTCAGGCCTCATTAACCTTAATTTATCGAGAAAAACAGTGCTGATTAGAGCTCATCTCTTCCACTTGAGTAATAGTAAGGAGGTACATTTTTCTTAGTTTTTTTTTTTAATTAGAATCTGAGAGAGCGATTAGAAAATATATTAATATTACTCATTCTCAATCGAGTCTTTTTGGTGGAAATCCAAATCAAAAATGTTCCTTGAAAATTCGAATTCATTGAATCTTTTACTTTCTAATTCTTCAAATTATTGCTTGGAATTTTTAAGAACAAATACTCTGGCTTCTATTCCGATGAAGAGCAACTCGACCTAAATAAGGAATAACATTATGTAAGTGATTCCTGCCGTCTCAAGTGGGACTTCTCACCTGATATTTCTTCCACTCTTATATAGACTTTTTTCTGAAAGAAAGGATTTAAAAACCTTCTTGAAAATTGGTGGATACAATATTTATTGGTAACTTCAAAAAAGCTCTCAAGCGATGATAAGAAGCCCCAGACTATCTTTTTTACCCAAGCACTGACAGTTATTTTTTGGAACTGATAACAAAATAACAGATATGAAATCCTCTAACAAATAACGTGGCTGTATTGAAACTCTTTCATTCAGAAATTGAGAGAATATGACACCCAAGAGAGGGAGTTTATTCTAATGAAGACAGTAATTTTCTTTCCAGAATTACTCTATTCAATGCTGCTGCAACCTCACATGGCACAGAAGACTAGAGGTTTACTTATACTCGATGCTGCTTAATTTTCTTGAAATTTTCGCTGCAGAAACTTGGGACTCAATTAGGTGAATAGGTTGGTATAACTACAGGCGTTGATAGCAGTGCAAATAAAGTTTCCTCATTATTCAGCTGCTTGATATATGATTCAAGAACCCTAATCACGGATGATCTTTCCTTCCATAGGGCGCCCTGAGGCCGAGATACCACGATTGCGTGACTCAGTACATGCGAACCTACCTAGACTATGTCTCGAACTCCAAAGACCAAATGATTTTATGAACCCTCAGAGTACAGCTTCTGGGTTTTCACGCAAGGCAATCCTTCGTGAACCAAAGGTCTCAATGTGCTAGTCGATTCAACCTCCCGAGCTCAGTGCCCAAATGACCAATGAGAAACCGATTTCTGCCAGAGTATCTATCATATTCTTATTATTTCTGCTTCATATTAATGTTATAGCCTTAACTTGATGAGGAAAATCACGCTTGAAATCCAAGTCCAACGAAAAGCGGCACGTGAACTCTAAAGTTTAAGAGGAACGACTAGTCGATAAAAATCATCAATTTCGATTTCGAATAAAAAAAGTCTAAAGTTTATGGTTGCAAATTTGCATTTAATAGAGACAGATGAATAATATTATGAGCATTTCCATCAGTTTCTTTGTCAAAAATGGAAGAATACATTTGATTTCATTTAATTACATTTTTTGTTAAACGAGAATTGGAATAATAATACCAAGTTCAAAATGTAGATCCATAATTGATATTATTTAACTTACTTCTCATTGTGAGTACTTCCTGAAGACTGAGGATTCAAAGCTTCCTGTGAATGGTATCTAGATCTTGAGGAAATCTTGACGCTTATATCTATTTTTCACTTTCTGAAACATATTCTGAAGCTATTGGCAGATTACACTTACCTAAAACAAGTCTTAATTGAATGATCATTGATAATTTTATGTACATGTAGATATCAACATAAGTACAATCAATATTGTGTTGCAATTCTAATTAAAGATAACCTGAAAAGTAGGCCTGAAATTATAGAATCCAGAATGTTTATCCTCCACGTGCAGCTTCAGTAAAGTCCGATGACTAACAGAAAAAAGACAGTCAAATAGTGAACAAAGTTTCAATTTAATTTACCCATAAGATCTTCCACACATTCGTTTACTGAATTAATCAATTTGTTGTTAAGTTGCCCAAGATTCCAGGAGAAATTTATAATATTTTATTGGAGAGATTATGCGAAAATTGGAGAAATAAAGTATTCTAATTCAAATAGGCTCAAATGGTTTTTGATTTCCAGTACTCCCCAAGCGAAAAATAATATTGATCTAGAGTGATTCATTTTTCATCTAAATTTCATCTGAACGCAATTTAATGGGAAATGTCTTCTATCAGGAGAACATGAACAGAGCGCTTCGATAACTTCGAATTTGCCAACAGGCGTATGAAACTAAAGAGCACTTACGGGGAAAACATGTGATAGGTAGAGAACTAAATTAAATCAATTCAAACTTCAAGTTTATTGATAATGGACGTATAAACTATATAGAATAACAGACTGGCGTTCTGAAAGAAGACTATTTTACATCTGACAATGAATAGAGAAGTTCTAGACACAACTAGTGAGTTTTAAGGATAAAGACCAATAGATGTATGTTATGTTAGTAACAAGCTATTCTGAATTAGTCCTAGGTACATATAATATAACCAGTATTAACCACTAAATCCGTACTTACATTAAATATAAAGCAAAGTCTATATATTCTTCGTAAAAATTCTTATCAAGATGCATGCTCAAGTTTCAACAAAGAGTGAATGTCACTCTTAAGCCAAGCTTGCTGGAATAATGGTGCAAGATAAGGTTTTGTATCATTTCTATAATTATTGACCACGCTCGAGTAGAAAAAAACCAACTGGAAAAATTTGAAAATTATGATGAGGTTCAATTTATCGAAGAAGAGCTTCTTGTAATTTTACCTGTCAATAGTGAGCTTTTTGGTGATGTTGAGCCTGTCAACGCGAGGCCCTCGGATGATTTTGAACTTTTCGATGGGGAGATTTTAACTAATGTTGAACCTTTTGATCAGGAGCTTCTTTGATACGCTAGCAAGCTCACGCGCTGCATCTGACAATATGCTCAGCCCAACGTCCCATCTTCTTGACATTCAAGACGAAGATCTCCAAGGAAAATCTGGAAATATCGGCTTTAAAGGCCCTAACACAGGAATTATTGTTTCAAAGGCTGTGGAGAACAAAGAGGACGACGACGAACTGTCGGAAACTAAATGAGAAGAAGAGGTGGCTTCTTACCCTTTAGGTCGATACTGATTTAGATGATAACAAACCTTGTTTTGCCCCAACAATCCAGCAAGGTTGTCGGTATAGTGCCATTCTCACTTTATGGAATCTGAACCTCGCATCTTGAGAAGAAGTGTTATCAAGCAATGATAAATTTTTTTTGGTATTTCAATGAAAGTATATATTTCGTGTTATTATTGATGTAATTGGCAGTAATTCAGATGATATCTTATTTCTAATATACGCACACTAAACTCCATCCAAAATTGTACCTACAAATCCTCAATTCATCATCAGGTGACACAAAGTTTTATTTCAGAGCAGCATATGTTGTCCTGTATGATATACTTCCAATATCAATAAATGTGAAGTTTAATTTAATTCAGTTATTCATCTTTGATGTGTCTTCAAATTTCGCATACATTGCATTAAGTAAGGCTAATTCTTTGATGAAGGAACTCTTTCTCAACCTCGCTTCCATTGCCAAATTATACAATGAGTCGAGATGAGCTTGGCGAATATTTAATCATCTAACTGAATCAAGGGTCTACAGCTCTTAATGAAGAAACTGTAAACTAACGCAACCAAATTCCAAGAAAATTTCAAACATGAGAGTCGAAGAGTCAGCGTATGAAAATTTTGTCCTCTTCGAGCGGAAAACTCATATGATCAACTTTAACAATTTTCTGTTTTACAACGATCGATCTAAGGGAATGATAGACTTCAGAGCCGAAATTTAGATCAGTTACAATTATAACTTTGCATAGGAAAATGAGTTTTCGGTTAATATGCTTTTTCATTGAAGCGAGTACTTTCATTGGCTTCTCCTATAAGCAAGTTTGGCAATTCAAAAGTGACAGCACGAGACAGAGTAGTTTCATTTACTCCTAGACTAAATTCCTTCGAAAATGGAATTATTTCAATTTAGATATTTATTATTGTAACAATGAGCTAACTCATATTTCCAATATACTCAATTTTTATAGGAATGCCTTTGTAATGCATCAAAGTTTGTGTCTCAATCTACTAAATGTGCTTTCAAAGCATTTTTTCGTTTCTTGGCGGAAACTGCAAAACAAAATTTTCTCAGAATAGTATTATTCCGGGCTAACTACAGCGTATTACTCGTGGAAGCTTACAAGTTCTAAGTTTTCAGTTCATGTTATCTCTGCCAAATCAAAATGACAAAGACAAAGAATAGACAACCTAGTTTGTTATAGAGAACCTACCGAATTAGAAAATATATTTGATTTTTTTTTTTGGTATACGCAATGAATATCGAACCAACTCGTGATCTTTCTCTTCATATAGAGAATAAAATTTCATTTTCTTTAAGATCTTCATTTTTATTATATGATCTGTTTTGCTCTTTTATGGAGAATGAAAAGGGTTCTCTTGCTACATCATCGTTGCACACAAACTTGCCAAAAATGAAAATAGTTGAAACTAAAGCATAGCCCTTTTTCAAGTTGTCCTGCAGGTGGATAGGTGGGATCTCTTATAAATAGTTAACAGTGGCGAAAGATGGGTCTGCTTCGAAATAAAAGGTTGGCGTGTGCCGGCAACGCGTTTGTGAAGACGTTCAACCTGGATTCACTGGCTGCTACGGCGTCCGGTTCAGTCATGCCTACAACGCAAGTGCAACAGGAAGCATTTCACTAATTCATTTGAGGTTGCTGAAGGAGATTTTCCAAATATCTAAAAAAACTTTTTCGTTTATATTTTGTCGCAAAATAAATAAATTGACTGTTGATATCGACTGCTGAGATGAATAAATAACTGTTGATGGTAGAAGTCTGTTTGTTGCAAATATGGATAAATTTATTGATTTCATCGCTATTTGGCTGAATTGACATCGGCAGTCTTGTCTCGGATTATATGAGAAATTAATGGAATCAGACTGAGTTGGACAAGCCAGAGGTTGAGTTTCATTTTCTTTTATATTGAGAAAGCACCCATTTTCTACAGACGTCACTTATTATTGAAGAATCACAATGAAATAATAATCCAAAGAATTTCAGTCTTCGTTCACAGCAACAGTTTCAATGTCACAGGAATTAGAAGTTTCCTCATTTCTTGGGATATTTATTTCTTTGAGAACAGTAAGAACGAATATTCCAGAAATGAATTTTCCTCTTTGAAGTTCTATAAATGGGTACTTGGTTAAATCGACCGAAGAGATCAAATAAATTGGAATTAGAACAAATTATGCACAAGCAATGCTGATTGCTTGTTTCCTACTATTGATACCCATGCACTAGCAAAAAAAACTGAAATAGCAACTGCATTGCATATGCTCCCGAATAAAAGAGCAAAAATCTTCAAAACGTAGAAAATTCGTTGCTTATTCCAAAATTCAAAGCTGAAGAAGACAGGCTTAATCATCCTGTAATTGTAATGGTTGAAATTCTTTAAGAGTAAATTGTGTTTGACTTCCCGCAAATGTTGCTAAGGATAAAGTAAAAGGAGTTTAAAACTCAAAGATTCGAATCTCAGGCGGGAAAATAAAGTTTCGACTTATTTTCGCCATTCTTTTCAAGTCGAAATCTATCATGGAATTTTCTTTCGAAATGAGAAAAATATTAGCAACTCAGCTGAAGTCACACTACCGCAACTACCCGGTAGTTTTTATGGCAACATTCGGAGGTAGAATTCGTATTAGTTTGTTTCGTGGTATTATTATTCTAATTGAGAATATGCTTAAAGTAGGCTGATACTTCACCTGCTGCAGGAAAATACAATAGTCGTATCTTTCACCACTCTGGATTCCTCAGGATTCGATAGTTCTCGTTTTTATTAGAAATTTTATGATCATAGAATTTATCATCAAACTTCAGCCATCTACAGGAGGTTATAAGTTAGCTATGCGAGGTAGGCTAAAGAGCCTCTTTGAGTAACCATGCTCCCTCACTCTCTGGAAGTAGGTGGTTTGGGTGCTTAGAAACTCAATAATATTTGGACGTAAATTTCTATTTTGGAACACGGTGGTTTAATTTGAGAAACTTCCCGATCAAGTTTGAGCACCAAAACAATTTAATAATTTCTCAATCCTGAAATGAATGCTGAAAATCTCATATATTAATTCAGATGATAAATCCATCATGAAGGCCACTCTTGCGAGCTCGAAGCATTCACATTGACAGTGTTGGAAGGAGTTCATTTTTTCATTTTCGGTTATGATTGCGATTGCCTTATCGAATCAAAAGTCAACAGAAAAATTTCAATAACTTTCTAATATTCGAGAATTTATATGAAAATCGTATCAAGTTAATCAAATCTAAGGTCGAGAATAAATGAGAATAATAGTGAACACCCATCAGGGTCGTGTTCGAATTCAGAGCCCAATAAATATTATAATCTCTGATCTATTTGGAATTTTTGAAGTAATTTCTTATGATTTCCACAGACACGCCTAGCCTGAAAGAAAAGCTCGCAAAGAGCCGAGCAATCTCCTCTACGCTCTTCAACGAGCAGTTCTTAAAGGCCCTTTACAATATACTTGAGGTAAGCTTCGTGATGATCGTCCTTTGAGTGATATCTAGGCACGTGACATCGATGATAAAATTTGCTGTTGGAGCCGAGACGGGAAATTGATCTTAATTAGAGATTGTAATCGCTTTATCTCAGATATTCTTCCTCTATTCGAAAGTTGCCCAACTTTTCTCCGCTTTCTTCAAAAGGTAAATCTGATCTCTTTTCTTCTAGTATGAGCTAAATGCCGATTTTATTTACTTCTTAGCTCGAGGACTGCCAATTCACACAGATCTTTGGAAAAAGTGACGAATCATCCGAATACAGATTTGAACATTATAAGTACAATCGATACCAGCGACCTCCAGCTGTCGATTTATCAACTGGAATGCGTCCTAATCGGTCACCTGCTGTACAAACGAATGGTTTAGGAACTGATTTAGAGGCATCGACGCCTTCTAAGAAAATTAAAAATGAAATGCAAAACGTAAAATTAATTAATATTGTATTCCCATTATTAAGATAAATTCAGGATCAAATAAAGTATCTCCAAATGTTAAACGATCATCTTGGTGTTTTCATAGAAAGGAAAACACAAGAAATTACAGTCGACTTAATCGCCCTAGAGTCAGACCTTGCTCTTTCCAAGTAATCTAACACTAATCGGCTGGTTAATAACTTAATTTTTCCACTGTTAAAGGAAATTGAAAGTCCTTATTAAATCGTTGAATTCTCTGAGTAAAGGAGAAAATTGACGGATTACTTGATAGACTGGTAGGAAGGAGAGTTTTGTTTATGAAATAAAGAATGAAAGATCTAGAACTAGGAAATTTGTTCATTGTCATATTTTCCTCTAGATGTTGGAATTATTTGGGGTGCTATTGCTTAACCTCAGCTGTGCTATGTGAGAATTCTGATTAAGTTATTGGTTGTTCTTACCTCCTCTATCCTGTTGATAACTCTCAAAACTCAACAGGATAGAAGTTCCTGCATAGTATATAATATTAGAAGGTGTGGTCCTGGATAAAAGTGAACAAATTCTTAAAAATTCAGTTGTTTGAGAGTCAGTTGAGTTTGTAGGCTTTGTTATCAAAAGGGGGGGTTCAAGTAGACACTCAGCATACCTCTCATTCACATAATGTAACGATCAGAAACTCAGTAGCAAATTTACTTCTGAAATATAAACAATTGATGAATTTCTTTGAGAATAATGAACTCTACTGATAAACTAATAAATGAGTCATCCAAAATTTTTGATAAGATATCCAATCGATTAGAGAGAAAAATACACACCGTATTGGTGCTAAAGCTGTACATGATGCTCTCGATGGTGTCCACTATCGGAACCCCCAACCTCACCACAGAAAATTTGCACTCATAGTATTCCGGAGAGGATACGCTGCCTACGAGAATGACTGCATCTAGGCTTACCGAGTTAGGTTAGTTTGGAAATATACTTCACTTTTCGTTCTTGATTGATACAAATCTGTAATCATGAATCATATATGTTTTAAAGTAAGCGGTGTGAAAGTTTTTGCTTTGAGAGAGATATAAAGTGTAACATAATACCACTCTTCTTAAAGACTCTAAACCTAGCGAATTTTGAAAAGATAATCGAGGTTCTATGTTGTCATGGTGGCTTGCCAACAATTATTGTTGAGAGTAGGACCACCTCTATTCCATTTCCGCTGCGCAGAGAGCCAAGTGATTTGCTGACGCAATTGCAATCATTATTTATTTTCTCCTTCTAAGGACCGAATTCGAGCAATTTTTTATTGCTCGGGGCTCAATCTAGGTGATTGAAGAGATTGATTCTTAACTCGAACTCAGACTATTGACAACTCTCCTAAAATCAAGGAATTTTTGTATAGCTTTTTCGAAAATCAAATCTGTTTCAAAAATTTTTTGAATAATCAGCCCAGATTTAAATTTTCAAAAAACTATTCTGTTAACTTAAAATTCAAAATTAATACTGGATCCATCATAATTCCAGATATGAGTTCGTATGAAGAAAGGTATAACGAACTCCTTCGAGAGTTCGAGCAGATTGAAAGCATCAACAACAACCTTATCAGAAAATTCGAGAAAAAGGAGGAAGAAATGGTATGTTCCTTGTAACAAGTAGCTCATTACAGATTCTATTACATTAGAAAGAGCTCCGAGACATCTGCGAGGAACTTAATGCAGATATCGGAGAAAAAGATGCAACTATAAGCAAAGCCGCAAAGGTTATTGATACTTTGAGGCTGGAGGTGACACATCTTGTTGCAATTATTTCATTAAGAGTGCTTTTTGCCTTAGCTTGAGAAAGCAAAGAACGACATCGAAGGCTTGGAAGGTGAGAACAGTCGATTAAATAGAGAAAAGAAAGAAAAAGAACGAGAGCTCGCTGAATTGCAAAGAAGTCTGCAAAATGTCGATATTCTCATGAAGTCAGAGACGAGGGCGAAGCAAAAGACCGAAAAATTTAAGCAAGAGCTGGAAAATCGTGCGAATGAGTTTGAATTGAAGGAGCGTGAGTTACTAGCGAGTCTGAGGGAGCTTCAAAATGAAAATAAAAAACTTGAGATAAGACTTGATGAGGTTACTGCTGAGAATACCCAGCTTAAAGAGCAATACAGAGAAAAAGATATAGCTTACTGCAGAGCTATTGAGAAAATTGCAGAATTAGAAGAATCAATTCAAAAGGTAATGAGATATCAATGGAACTTGGTTTTGACCTTTTTTTCTCAGTTGCTTGGTGATAACAGAGAGCTCGCGATCGAGATCGTTACTAAAGAGAAGGACTATAAACAAGAGCTGGAGATTGTGAAGAAAGAAGCAGAAAACCAGCTTCGGTTCTACCAAAACACGAAGCTTTCGAACCTTAGCACGGTCAAAATGCTCCAGCAAGATAAAGAGAATTTGGACGCTTACCCCCAGAGAGATACTAGTTACGTCGAGCGCAGTCCCTTCAGAGAAAACAGGAGCTTCACATCAAAAGATCCTAGAACCACAAACACTCAAAAAATGACAGGAATAAGCAAAATGCTCTCGAAAAAGAACCAGAGCACGAAGAAGAAGTATCCTCAAAGGACTTCTCCTGCGAAAAGAGAAAAAGACACAGTCGAGCAGGATACTACTCTCATTGATGATGCTGGAGAAAAGTAAATTCGTCTACCCAATCTCAATCTTAGCTGGTTAATAAAAAGGGTTATTGCTCCTGGCAGCGCTGAAGCGTTGAATAATGAAGCATTACGAATCCAAATGTTTGAATCTATCGACCAGACGAACAGGTTGATTGAAGGGATTGATAACTATCTTAATAAAGTATGAGTTTTGTCTCGAAGGACTGAATACAAAAGATTATTATTCTAGGAAGCCAAGCATGTAAATAAACTCGTAAAAACCGTTTTCGAGCGCGAGGTCGCACTACGTCCTGAAGTCGAGCGATGGATTATGAGAAATGAAGAAATGGAACAGCGACTTTTCGAATACGCGCAGAAAGCTCGCATAATGACTGTGGTAAATTATATATAAAAAAAGCCTTGTCACTTCAACGCGTCTTTGTAGCTGGTTGCTGATTGTCAAGCGGCCGTGAGGATCTATGCTGAGCAGAAAGAGGCTGAAAAGAAAGTTAAAGAACTCCTTGAGAAAGAATACGAGTCAGCGGTCGAGTATTTAAAGATGGAACTCCGAGAAAAAGACAATACCATTCAAAACTTGATGTCTAAGACCGAAACTCATGCTTTCGAGGCGATGAACAACGATTTGCAAAAAATCGAGACGCTACAGATGAATCTGACTACCCTGCACAGCCAGCATGAAGCATTGAAAGGGGACCAAGAAGACCTGTCGAGGAGATATGAGGATCTTCAATTCAAGCACGAGGATCTCTTCAGCAACTACGTTCAACTAAGAGACAACTTCATGCATTTGGAGGACATGCTTGGCTTCAATTTCAATGAAAGAGAGCCTATGACTAACGAAGATAGCTTGGCCATGGACGAAGTGCCTTTCCCAATCGGCATCGAGGCGATGTCACAGAGAATCAAAGTGCTTCAAAACATCGAGCAAGAGTTCCATAAGCAAAGGAGGGAATTTGAAGAAGAACGCGAGAAACTTTTAGAGGGAATCGTGAGTTATGAAAATCAAATCAAGGAACTAGAAGAAGAGCGCAAGGCAAACGAGAATGAGAAGAGAGAGATATACGAGCAGATTCAATTGTTTGAAGAGAATGTGAAAGAAATGTCGAGGAACCTTGATGACGCGAATGACCGAGTAAAACAGCTAGACGTCGAAAATGAGGTTCTAAAGGGAGAAATTGAACGATTGACCGAGATTTCAGAGAGCTATTATAACAAGATCGAGGATCTGAATCAGCAAGGGGACAACTGGAAGAGAGAGCTCGATAAAATGGAGCAGTTAGCAGATTCGCGAGGAGAAACGATAAAGACGTTAGAGAAACTGGTTCAAGACCTCGAAGAGAAACACGAGGAAACTAGCCATGCTCTGAAGGATGAAATCATGCATTTAAAGGAAAGAATTGTTAGAATCGAGGAAGAAAGCCGGCAGTATTCACAAAGAGAGCAAGAACTCGAGCACCGGAATAACGAGCTCAAAGACGAGAAGACTCGGGTAGTCAGCTTGATGGAGCAAGCACTTGTTGACTATGAGACTGCTCAGAAGAAAATAAAGTCGTATGAGGCTCGAATTGATAATTTAGAGAAAGAAAATAGTATCCTCACAAATGACAACTTTGAGCTCAGGAAAGAAATCCGAGATGTCCTCGAGCAAGAGACACAGGTTGTTGAAACAAAATCGAAAGCAATTAAGGCGCTCGAGCAGCAGCTCTTCCATTTGACCGCCGAAAAAGACCATTTGAAAGAAGAGCTCACTCGTTGTAAAATGGAAGCGAGGACCAATAAAAACATATTAGGCGCGATAGATAAAAGCCCTGATAGGTATGATTCTCGCGAGAGGTCACGAGCAAAGCTTGAATTCGACGACCTTCGAAACACTGAGATAGATAGAAGCTCTTATGCCAAGAACCTCAGCGGAATCAAACGCGCGCTGATGCGTCTCGAATCTGAGCTGGAGTCGAAAGGATCAGATGTTTTTTCATTTAGAGAGCCTGACCGAAGCCGCCAGCAAGCAGACATCCAGCGAGAAGGAGTAGACGATCCAGAGATTCTTCGGTTAATTGAGAGTATAACCACAAGCAGCCTGACCACCCGACAAGCCTTACAGAAAAAGATTCGAGATTATGAGGCATTGCTGGGGTATGTTGAAAAAAGTATGGCGAAAATCAATGACAACAGCTTCGCATTCTATGAAGAAAGACAGTCCTTTGAATCTGACATCGAAGAAGCTGGAATCCGAACTCAGAGTGTGAAGGATCTCCAAGGAATGGTTAAATCGATGCTGCAGGATCTCTCGCTCAAACTCGAGGCCCAATGGCAGCTGGAGGTTCAGCACATCCGCAAAATGCTGGAAGTTATCGAAGAAAGATGCAATATTTCTGAAGATGATCGAGAAAAGGCTCGAGGGCTAGCAAGGCAGTTAAGTGACTCGATGTTCAAGAGAGGCAAAAGGGAAATAATGGAGAAAGTACAATATTGCAGAGACTTGATCATTGATTTGCTTGAACGACAAAGAAGAAATGGACAAGGAGAAAGCAGCGAAAGCCGTCCAGGAACCAATGAGAGCCGTATAGGAACCAGTGAGAGCCGTCTAGGAACAAGAGAAAGGCGTAAGTCACCAGAGCCTATCAAAGATAGACGTAAATCTCCTTCACCGATCAAAGACAGGCGCAAATCACCAGAAACTATTCGAGATAGGCGCAAATCGCCTGAACCTACCAGAGAGCGACGTAAATCAACAGAGCCGTCTGAAAAGAAATCACGCATCATTCTTGAGCTTTCTGCGAGTTTGAATACGTTGGCAGCAGAGATGATAGAGCGGTCGGGCCCATTGAAATCACTTGGTGAGAGATACTTCAAGGTGAGAGATGAGCACAAGAGGGACGTAGACAGCCAGAAAATATTAAACGAATATTTGAATAAACTGTTTGAGAAGACGATAGTAAACTCATACGCTGGATTGATGAGTCTGGCTGAGATACTCTACGACACTAGTCATAGAATCAAAAGCATTTTGACGTCAGATAGGGACGGGGATGGAGATAGTGCAATCAAAAGCCTAAAGAAATTGACCCTAACGCACTTGGAAAAAGAAGATAAGTTCCTTTCGAGCGCAAAAGATACTCTCCTACACCTGGAAAAGAAATTAACAAGTAGAGACGTTGAAAGAGGGTCCTTCCAGCAATCTTCAAGAAATTTGTCTCGAGTCGAGGATAAGACTTCGACGGTGATGAGGGATTTCCTTGAGGAGTTACAAGGTAATATTTTTAA
>ENA-UOTZ01000487-UOTZ01000487.1-compost-metagenome-genome-assembly--contig:-NODE-487-length-33175-cov-10.610611_pt1 | contig 33175 bp, 28 predicted proteins | sample MGYA00238144_ERZ746983 | MGnify/ENA primary metagenome ERZ746983 (study PRJEB28759, sample SAMN06268863) | compost metagenome | isolation source: single cell | place: USA: California, Emeryville, Joint...
CATCACGATGTACATGGCGATGATCGAGAAATACATCGAGTGCTTTAACGCAAACAAACCTCTGAATATCATGCAAGCGTAAGCCTATTACTGTGTATTAATCGTGACTAATTCCCGGTAGTTGGGAGCATTTGGTCCTTAGACAGTGCCAAGACGCTATCGAAGAGTCGAAAGCGCTCTACGACTACGCTATCAACGAGTACTTCTATAACGTTGCTGAAGAGAAAGACCTCGAAAGCATCTATAATATCCTTAAGGTAGCATTGAGAGATTGCCTGCAGTGCTTAATAAACTATCGCTAGAACATCAGAGACGGAACCCTCGAGAAATTCAGCAAGATCACCTCAGCTATTGAAAATGAGGCGCAAGCAGAGAATTTCAAAGCGGACATCAAGGCTTATGTCGATGAGCAAGAGAAAGTTGCTGTTGAGAGCAATGAGGCAGAAGCCTACAAGTAAGCGTCTTTGAGATTAGTATGATTCTCATATAATGCAGTGTGAACGAAGAACTTCTGAGAAACCTCGCTCAAAACATGAGAGACAATATCAACCAAGGAATCTATGATGCGTCAAAGATAGACGATTTCTGCCACGACCTCACCGAGTACGAAACTCTCTTGACATCAGTTTGCTATAAAACCGCTTGTTTTGCATAGAATCTTGCTCGATTATAACAAACAAGGCCGTCTCGCGATTTCCAAAACCGAAGTCCTCGCAAAATTCTTCCAGGTGTTTTTCAGAGACGCGGTTCTAGCACTGGTTGATGAAATCAAGTAAAGGAATCCCATAACCGTCGAGGTTATTAAATAATTGACTAGGAAAAAGCAAAATCAGAGTGAAAACAAGACTTCTGCTGAGGCCATGAACTTCAAGAAGAAGGAAGAGGCCTACAATTTACAAATAAAGACGCTTCAGAAACAGCTTGCGTCGCAAGACGAGCAGGTGAGTCGCAATACTGACTCTTTTTCGAACTGAAAACGCGTTTTAGCTGGACAAGCTCAAATCTGATAAACAAAAAGAAGAGGCTGCAAGCAGCAAGGCAAAGAAGGATCTCGAGAAGGCGAAAGCTGAGGAGCAAGCTAACTTAGAAGCATTGAGGTAAGTTAAAGACAGAGGACTCGAACTTATCTTCTTTACCTTAGGAAAAAGCAAGAGGAAGAGAAGAAAATTCTTGAGGAGAAAAGAAATAGAGAGAATGAGGAACTCAGAAAGCAGAATGAAGTAATAGATAATGGATTTGTGGTTGAGCTAATTCGCTCGTTTTGTAGAAAATACTCAAAGAAATGGAAGATCAAATGAGGAAGAAGAAAGCGTGCTGCACAATCTTTTAGATAAAATTAAATTTCTCTTTAAAATATAAAGAAACTATCAATTTTACACCCACCCAGCTCCTTATAGTAATTTAGCACGAACAGCTTGAAATAACAAATCTCTAACCTTGACAAATAATTCCGAATTCAATCAAACTCGCTCCGAATTACTAGTAGATGAGCTTAGAAAATAATTACTTCTATATTGTTATTTTTATTAGCAATAGCTTCTGATTTTGAATTTTGCGCACTATTCATTCGTTTTCAAAAGGAGTCATACTAGAATATACAGTAATACACAATTAATGATTCATCAGAAACATAAGAACTGACATCTACTATTTGTCTTTATACTTGAAATATCTTCTAATGAGTTCCCTAAAATCATTCTCATATTTCTCACCTGGCCTTGCTACAAACGGATAAACCTGGATCTCGTGCTCCAGTAGCGTCTTGGAATCAGCTGGAGAGCCTGAATAATTGGGAATTAGGTAGGGCGATAACCCCTTGTGAGTGTAGCCATTTCTCCGTTTCCAGACCATGTAACGGATACGAGTCCATAGAGACATTTTCTTCTTCTTAGCTTGAAGAAAATCTTTCATAAAATACAGGTACAGCTCTCGATGGACTTCTAAAAGAGAATGGTATCGTCTCAAGTATAGAATATTGACATCCAGTAATGCCTATGCGAGAGCTTTTTCGAGACAGCATAGAGTTAACGATTTACCTTGACCATAGGATCTTCAAGCAGAGTGAAACCTAACGCGTTACCAACGAATATCTGACCCTCATGGTGGCTATATGTCAACATTTCGAAAGCAGCCAATAGCTTGAAAAAGATAAAATGTGTTAGCCACACTAAACTCATAAGTGAATTATTACTCTGAAGTCGATTGTGCCTTGGTCCAACTCTTTTAGAAGCAATGGGTTCGCATAAAGACTTTGAACTTTCGCCAAAAAAATATTCTTTTGCTGAATCATGAACTCAGACTTGAAAGATAACACCTTTTTGAGGTCGCTGTTTGGAGTCTCGATCACTGCCCTGCAAAAATAATAAACTAGCGGAAAGAGATCAGGAGCTACCTTGTGACCGCATGCCAGTCATGCATGTTCCTTCCCAGGACGTTTTCGATAGTTCTCATTTGTTTATTGGAGTAAATATGCTCCAGCTCCACTAAGAAATCCTCATCTCGCCAACTAATACCACATAATTAACGTCTAACATCACGGCTGAGGCGCTTACCCCATGATTTCAGCAGTTGGGAACGTAACATCTTGTTCAATATGCAAGAGATCGAAGATCTGATGGTGGAAGAACCGCGAGTTGTTCGATTCAATAACTACTGGAAAATGCGTTCGCTGTCTAAAATCTGTGTAGAGTCTCAATATCAGATGATCGATCCAGTCCTGAGCGCGGTTCTCGCAGGAGCCAAGCTTCATTATTTTGTCAAACCCCTCTATAAATAAGAAACACGATTATTAGGATAATAGGATACCGATAACTAGGGTAGGATGGATGAACTCTTCAACTGATTCATTTCGGGCAAGGAAATCGACGTAATGCTTTATCTCGTGGTACCCAGCGAGATAGTTAAGAACGTCGAAATAGAAATCTGTTGTCTATGGGCTTGGATTTAGTGCTGCACATAAGACATATTTGCTACCTCTATGCCTGTTCGGTAGTAAGTTGAAGCGTATTCCTCAGGGCGGCTGTCTAATTCAACGGATATCAAGAAACTCCTAATAAATCTCAGAGTATTGTGAATATTATGCTCGTCTTGGTTGCTTGCGTTAAGCGCGTCGATGATTTTCATTAGTTTGTTTTTCATGAACTCATTGTCTAAGTTCTAGAGGAAGAGTTGGAAAATTCGTGTTGAGAAGTGAGGATTTTTACGAATTTGAGCCCGAGCTCTTCGATGACTTCGATCATCACGGCTTTACAGTCGTCGTCAACGATGAACTGATCTTCGTCTTCTAAAAAGCGGTTCAGGGTTCTGCGCAGATGGAATTTCACAAACTCGGGTCTAAATCTGTACATAAAAACATCAAGTATCTCTTGACTTCATTGTAGGTTAGAGCTGGAGGCAGTATATATATATTACTTAGTTAATGTAGCATCGTTTAAAGGATTTCCGCAATGAGATGCAATTGCATTGATAAGCAGATCATCAAAACTAGCGATAAATGTATCGAAATTCAAAGATGGACGCTGATCCAAATCCCAATGAATGATCTGAAGACCGTTATTTATTCAGCATTGCAAAATAAGATATTGGTAATTACCAGAGGGGATTTTTTCTGATAATAGAGAGGTTAGATGGGCAGATATGACGTGAAAATTTACCAGTTCGTGTTTATTTTCAAAACTCTTGAGGTAATATTTTGTAAACCACGATTTTCCAACCTTCTCAGGTCCAACTATAAACATCAAATTTGACAGATTGTAGTCTTCGGATTCCTCATCTTTGCAAGAAGCCATGTATTTCATCAAGGCTCGGCCAAAGAGCGCGTTTTTGTAGAATGGCCAACGGTAGTCTTTCACCCTGGTGATTTTATTTTCTTCTTCGGAAATTCGAGTGAGAGGAGCATCTCCGGTCAATCTTCGCTGTTTAATAATGAATGATCATGTGATATTAGGGCCGTTTAGGAGGTTTACGGTAGCATAGCTTTCCATTTCCCAGAACATCTCATGGACTTCTCTCCAAAGAATTTTAGTTTTTCGGATCAGCACTTGCCTCCATCTCCAGAACCTCTCAAGACCATGCATATCTGGATTAACTTTCTTTAATTGAGGTAATATTTAACACCTTTAAAATTTGTAAGGAAAGTAAAAATGAAATTTGCTCTAACAACTGTGTTAAACATATAACTGAATAGGTAGATAGATAGAAAGCTCACGCTTTGGAAAAGTGATTATAGGGGCACGGGATATCAGAAGAATTTTTTCCTATATGAAAGTAAGTAGCATGAACACTGTGGTATAGGATTTACAATATACGCCAGAGTTTATGTTTCGGGTGTCAATCGATATTAGAATGTGTTAGTATCCTATCTGGGTATCTGCTATATCCTGTCGCTTTATGCTTCGCAGTACGAAATTCAATGTAAATCGTATAGAAAAGAAGTTCAGCATTAACAATTGGAAATCTCAAAGTGGTACTGTAGCACCCTTGTAAGGTTCTCGGTATCATTCTCGAGACTCTACTGTTGTCTGCAATTTTTCTTGAAGGCAGACTTGAATTTTTGATCGTTATGGAAGAGATCATTGAGTGCTGAATTGATTGTATAAAACCAAATCATGACGAGATTAAAGCTTAGAAGGAAGATTGCACACTCTCAGCAAAGTTTCCTCATAATAATAGGCAAAAGATTTATCGACTTTCGAGAAATTTCGATTCATTAAATCTAGATCATCTCGAAAATTGCTAATGAAGCAGGCAACGCAGACAGAGAGCATATTTGATGCGTGACTATCTGCGTGTTTACTGCACTTAATGGATCACTCTATTGCCTGCTATCTTGCATTTATTTCTGACTTCTACTAGAACAAACCTTTTCAATTCTTCTTAAAAAGATCCGTGTCTCAGTTTAATCCGCTGAGTTCTCACTCTCATCTCGAGCGGTTTCTTCCATATAATAGACTTTACGACGATAAAACATGCAAGAAGGTATTTTTCAACGATAATCGAAGGTTCAATAATCTCTTTCTTGTTCTAAAAACGAAATAAAAACTTTAAGTCAAATCGCAATCCCGCGCAAATATGGATATCGAGAAAACAGATCCTACCGTTAACGGCACAACTGATACCAAACTAGGCATCGGAGCTGCTACAAAAGGAGCTGACATTGTCTTCACCCGAGAGCTTGAAGGAGTTTTTAAAGAAAATTACGATAAGGCACGAGCTCATTTGAAAAATCAGCAATTTGAAGAAGCAATCGCATTGTTTGAAGCCAACCTCAAAGCAGCGTAAACGACATTCATCTCAAATATTCGCAGTAGATTAACACCATTATTGTAGAGTAGAGAAGCTTGGCCACGACTCGCCTGACCTTGCTGTGCATTATTACAATTTAGGTTCAGCTCTACTTGCAAAGGTACTATTCTCCTCGTCTGGATTATTTCGAGCTAACTTCTTCTTTTAGATTGAAAACAGCAGGGAGCTGTTCGCCGACGCTGCTGCAAACGCAAAAGAAAACGAGAATGATGAAGATTCTAATATGGATGAAGAAGAAATAGAGGAGGAAAAGAAGACAGAATCTAACCCCCAGCAGCCTGAGACCGTTATGAGTGTGCCTACTATCATAAGAATCAATGCCGATGATAAAGATATTGGCAATCAGGTCGAGATCGAAGACGAGACCGCTGAGTTCTACAAGATTGCACCTAAGAAACCTGACCCTCTGGTCAAACAAGTGACCTTCGAATCAAAGCCGGTTCCAGTTAAGCCAAAAAGGAAAGTTGAGGCGCCGGCACCAACACAGGCAGAAAAGAAAGAAAACCTTGAAGAAGAGCCTGAGGATTTTCAATATACATGGAATTATATTGAACTCGCTCGAGTTTTCATGGAGAAGAAACTGGCTCAGTTGAAAGAGGGGGAGAAAGTCGATGAAATTTCAAAAGCAATGGCGTTTTTGGCGATTATACACGTAAAGCTAGGCGACATCAACTACTACCAAAGTCATTACAAGGAAGCGCTCGCAGATTATGAAAACTGCTTGAACCTTCGCAAATTTAGTGAAGATCCATTATACAGCAGAGATATCGCAGAACCGTAACTCTACCTGCTCATTTCCGAAAGATTTAACTCGTAATGTACAGGTACTATCTTATCGGACAAGTGTATCTCTATATTGATACGAAAGAAGCCGACGACCTTGCTTTGCTGCATTTCCACAAGAGCAGAGTGATTTTAGAGAACGTTCTCCACAAGGAACTTGGTGTAGCTTCCAAAAAGGTACTTTTCTCTTGAGATTCAGGAAGCGCTAGACATTTCGTTCAATTAGGATCCTGAAAACCCAGAAGACCATAAAGTCATGCTCACCAAAGATTTCCTGACCCCGAATGTCTTCGATAAGCCAGAGACAAAAGAATTAAAAGAGATCCTGCTTGAATTGTACAATAAAGTAAGGCCTCCAAGCGTACTAAATCCTTAATAATTGTTCACCGAAGATTGAAGACACGACTCTCCAGAAGAACCAGAGAGAACTCGTCGAGCAGGAGAAGGAAAAAGCGCGTTTGCATCAAGAAAAGACTAGAGAGTTGGAAAAAAATTTCGGCAAGCCGCTCTTTGAGAATTTGAACCCAGGAGCCGCTCAGCAGCCTGGATCACAAGGCACAACTTTGCCTTCTACGTTCAATTACTCGCTTTTTAACACCACCACCGATAAACCTGCGGAAGGAGGCGCGAACCCTCAACCCCAAGCGCAGCCGAAATTCGTGAAACTGGGAGTGTTTGGAAACGCAGCCAAAAAAAGAAACCGAGAGGAAGCTCAAATCAACCAAACTGCTAACGTTTCAGCTACAAATACAGCTGGGACTACCGAGGCTAAAGATACAACGGCAGCTCAGAATGAAAGTAGCAAGGCCAATGGTATCGTAACTCAAACCGATGAACTCGGAAAACCTGAAAAGATGGCCAAACCTAATTAAGGCATTGACCACTCTTATTATAAGGAATGTAATTTCTTTGGATCTTATCCAGTGTAAGCGAGATACGGATATAAAGGCCGCATTGTTTTTGTTATTTCATTATTTTCGATCGTTTTGAGTGTTATTTCATATTTTATGTTGATACTAAAATGGTTAGAGTTGCAATAGAGAGTTAATAAAAAATAAAAGTTATGATAACCAAAGAAGAGGAAGGAGGAGCTAAAGGTGTAGATTTTTATAAGAAACGATACGATGACGCTACTCTGGAGCGCAACTCTCTCAAAACAGAGAATAAAGCCTTGAGAGAGGAGCTTAATTCGATGAAAGAGTTTGTTAAAAAGATCGTAATCCCGAAAAATTCGAACAGAAGCAGCCCGATGAAAGGCTTAGGGGATGAGGATATGGTTACTCTGCTCGATTTCCAGCGGAAGAGGATAGACACCTTGGAGCGAGAGCTCGTGATGATCCGGACGAAATATGAGAGTGCGATATTTGTGAATCAGAAAGGAAATTCCCACCAGCCGGAGTCGGTGAGCCGCTTTGAAAAAGAAACGAGCATCGGAGCATCGTTGAGTCGAGCGAACGAGCGCATCAACCAGCTGGAAACGCAATTAAAAGAGCTAATGAGCGGTTCAGCCAAAGAGATAACGACGCTCAAACAGCGATTGGCTGACAATGACACGACCCTCGTGATTTCAGCAAACGAAAGCAATAAATCTCTATACGATATAAGCAGACCTCTTTCGAAAAATTCGCTTAACCAATCTGTGCAGTCTATGCAGGCTCTAAGGGATTTACCATCGGCTGGCCGCGATAGCAAGAAGAGACTGGAGCCGATGAACCAGAGTCAAGACCTTGCCGGGATAAAAAAGCAGAGCGAGGACAGCCGAGGCAAAAATGATGGGGTATTCGCATATAAACAATATAAAATTGGAAAAATGCAGTAGGATTAGGACATATAATTCCCTTTAATATTCGTTTTTACTCTTTTTCGCTGTAAATTCTTACAAACTGCTCGAGAGTAGTTTCTATTATGTTTACATATTGGGCTCACATGAAGCGTTTCCTACGAACCTGGATTCTGGCCAGCAGTTTCTACAAAATTTCCTTGCATCAAGTAATATATAATCTACTCGGCAATAATTAATGTATATTTTAAAAGAGGATTTTTTTTCGAAAAGTATTTGAACTGTACATAAATTTGCAATAACAATGAAGAGAAAACTCGTTGATTACGGAAGCGACAGCGATGATGACGTGCCTCCTCCGACCATCAAGCCCCAAGTCACCCAACCAACTCAGCCAGTTCAAACTAAACCAGAAAGTGAGCCCGGTAAACCAAAAGAAGCTGATACCAAATCAAAGAAGATCACCTTCGAATCGCTTTTGAGCAACAACCTCTCCAATAAAAGTTTAAAAGATAAGATCTCTTCCCTGAAAAAAGAAGTGAACGATTGGCTACCAACGAAAGTCGAATTCGCAAAGCCGGCAGACGAGAGCGAGAACTCATCGAGGTCACAAAACCTTCCGCCAAAAAAGAAAACCGAAACTCTCTCAGAGAAATTCCTGAAAAGCTTGCCAAAACCGAAAAACACGCTTGGTCAAGGTCCAAAGCCCCTCTTCGGCGAGGATCTGGCTCCAGCGCCACAAAAGTTTTTAATTAAAGAAGATAATGACGAAGATGGCGATAACGACGGGGATGAGGCGGTCAAAGGACCAGCTGTGACTCGCGCTGGGATGACACAACAAGATATTGATATGTTATCGAAAATTGATACACAGTTCGGTTCGAAGAGCGGAGGACAGCAGAGAAATATCATGGAGGTCAGCACGCAGCAGCTCGTTGGTTTCGATGCTGAGAAATATGCGACGCAGCTGCAGAACGCGAAGGAATTAAACTCGATGAAGGCGCCGACTAAGCTGCAAAAATCGAAAAATCAGCTTACTGCTGTTGCACATCAGTTTGCGAGTGATCAAATGATTGATCCAGCCCAGGTGTTTAAGGAGAGTTGGAAAAGCACAAAAGGCAAGTATGGTTGGTAGAAAATATGCTCTAAAACAGTTTGTATATATACACGCAAATTTTTTGTGTCTTGCCTACTTACCTTTTACAATGCTATTGGTTGCTTAGCCACGTAAATATGACAGATTCTATTGATTTTACACTAATGCGGTGTGCCATTTCTTTATTAGATGAGTGATTAATTTGTAATAATACGAAGGAATTGCTTTAGTTAAGAAAATTATAAACAGCTTCAAACTTGAAAAAAAATGGGAGAGATTTGAAGAAAAAAATTTAATTATCTTTTCTAATAATAAATGAATTTGCGCACGGCTCTTGTAAAACGAGGGGATCAGACAGCGCTACTTCTTTTGAGAGGCTCCTCGAGGGTTTTTGTTTCTCACTTGCGCTGGTGGAGACTTAAGGTTTTGCTTTTTGTAGTTCAATCCAGCAGGTACTTCGATGTCTTTCAGGTCTAGTGAAAGCGGAACGTTGCGCTTAGGACTGTTCTTCAGAGCTAAAACGTAAGGGCTCTCTTTGTAGCGAGAAGGAAGATGCGCATGAGGATGAAGAGCTCTCTCCTTCAGATGCTCTGGAACATGGTTATTTCCGAGTCTATGATCTCCCGCGAGTACTTTTTGTCTTCCCCTTTGTGAGTTGGTGCTAGTGGTAGATACGTAGGATACGTCGGATAAATTCTCGAGACGGCCTGGACTGGAAGAGTCAACTGATCTGCTGAGACTTACCTGTGCTTTTAGATGAGGATTAAGAGGAAGAGGAAGCTTGCGGACCCCTCGATCAGGAGAGAGCTGGTTATTAGATTCTACTGGAGGGAGATAAGCGATTTTGCGCTTTGGCCGTACGGAGATCACAGGCTTTTCATATCGGTCTATATAAGGTGGGTGATGAGATAAGATTCATTTCGATGGATATTATTATGATAGCTTACATTTATACATAACTTGCTTGTTAAAGTAAGGCTTGTTGGCGTTCTTGTCGTTACCCGTAGCAACAGCTCCATTCGGGCTAACGAACTGTCTTCGGTCCTTCGGACTTTTGATTCCGTCGAAGCTTCCATTTCTGCCGAGTACAATTGGTTTTTTATCTACGTTTTTGACGCTGGCTATGTGATTCGCATTGACGGGGACATTGTTATGTATTATAGGCAGACTTGCAACGTTCTTCACGTTTGTGATGTGTGTTTGGTCGTTGAAAGCGTTTTGTGATGATCCGCTATATCTCTGAGGCGAGCCTGAGGGGACACCTTTGAATATCGGTAACGCAATCTTCGCCTCTTCGTCCATGTCTTCGAGAGACCTCAATTTCGCGTAATTGATAGAGTGTTTGATTTTATGATTATCCAGCAAGTTCTTCTGATCTTTAAGCAGCTCATCCCTTTCATTATCATTATCCTTTAACCCAAAGCTTGAATAAGGTGAATTACCTGATTATTAGTTGGTTCTGAAGGCGAATGATCTGAAGCTCTTTATTCTTGAGCTGACTATCCGACTGCTTCTCGCGATGCTGGAGCTCCGTGTTTTCCTACAAAATGCATCATCCAATGAACAATAAGCTGACCATTACAATCAAATATTCAAGGCGCTTGTAGATACTCATCAGATAATTCATAGACTCCTTTCTCTCGCCATGAATCTCGTCCATGAGCATATTGCGTCTTGAATATAGTCCATTATACTCGATCTGCAATGTTTCTATCCTTGACATCATTTCTCTCTGGGCCTGCTTAAACGCAGCGAGTCTCTCTCTAGTTGCTTTATCATCAGCAGTTTTCAAGTCCACCAATGATTTATAGATCTGCTGCCCGACCATATCATGTTGATCTTCAATCTCATGTATCTTCTTCTTCAGCGCCAATTCGTGGTCGAAATGGTCCTGGATCTTCGCTTGAAGCTTCTCGTTAATGACATGAGTTATTGCGTTATGATCAATAGGAACTTTTCCCATTCCTAAGCGATGAGTTGTAAAAGTATTATTGACGCTTGTGCAGAAGGTAAGACATACTCTGCTCTTGAACTTGCCGACGAAGAGCTTCGTTCTCGCTCCTGAGGTTGGAAATGATTTGTCCGTACTTCGCCACATGGTTTGAGACCTCGAGCACGTTTCTCGAAGCATTGGTTTTGATATTCTTCGCTCTGTTGGCGTATTTCAACGTGTTATGTGTGTCCTCAAAGCAGGAAGCCGCAGGGCTGACGGCCGCTATCATTACCGTTCGACAATTACCCCCAAGCGAGTCCTTTCAACAAAAATTCTCAAAAATTGCTATCAGAATCGAATGATACCTTCAAAAGACGCGTCAGTTTGCTGTCTCTATAGGGGACAAAGTTCATCCGACCGGGTTTATCGCCTTGCTCGCTCAAAATATTAATACAGTTTCCCAAAGCCAACAAAGATTTGTTTATATTCGCTCCTTCTATCATCCTCAGTCCTCTGTTGTTTGTGTTTGCCCCGCGCTCAGACCCAGCGAGATCAACCAGCGACAGTTTCCCAATAGTAACTTCTTCAACCGTGCCCTGGTCTTTATCTTTATGTTCGACCACGATTTGCAGAATAGCATGCGATCGCGATGAAACCTGGTTGGCGCCGGTCGGCTCCATTGTGCGATTCTTATTTCCAATCCTAATATCCAACATTACATATACCATTCACTGCAGACGCTATACTTTAACATGGCTAGCACCTCAGAATTTGAGGTAGTGATGATTTCTGTAATCCCAGCCACACAGTTACCTCTCACAGGATCTTCTCTCAGATCTAAATTGGTGTCCTCTGAGGTAAGCAAGTCGCGGATGTTCTCGTTATAGACCTCTAAATAGGAAACCTTCACGATATATTCTCTGTCAGATTTGTTCTTGTCGATTTCTTCAAATAGTTCGCTGAGAGTCAAGCCCATGACGCCAGGACTGTCGGGTTGTCCCATCATGCTTCGTTTTCAGAGAGAAGATGAGTAAACTCTAAAAGATTTGCTTTTACGTGTAGGTTTTTCCAGCTCCTGTTGCTCCGTAAGCAAATACAGTCGCGTTGTACCCGGTTAGGATCCCTTCGATGAGAAATTCCGTTGTTTGAGCAAAAACCGTTTCCTTTGGAGAGAAGAAAGAGAGATATAAGATTCGTATGTCAAGCAAGATTTACAGTCGGGGTCTCCTTATCAAATGCGAAATCGAATGCAAATTGTCTCTCGCGATTACGGTTGTTCCTGAGTGGCTAGAGGATTGTTAAGAAGGGTGCGAATAATAGTTTGGTACATCTTCAGATTCAAATTCATTTTGAGGGTCTAGCAGCACGACGAGTTTGTCATCGATTATTTTGAGAGTCTCGAAATTGCTAATGGAGTATTCTTTCGCATTTAGAGGGCGGACACGAATTGCAACCTATCGCAGTGAGTGAGTAAGGTAAGGAGATTGTTCAGTTGTGGTGAAATTGCTACCAATATATTGCTGTTTCCTCGTTTCATTTCTTCGACATGTTTTTTTGTGTCTTGGTCAAAATCAAGGTGGTTGTTCTTTTCTTTGGGACCATAATCTGCATATAAAGCGTTTTTTCCGGTCGGATTGGCTTTGAAGCGCCGTCGAGAGTTGTCGTCGCTCATGGTCAGACGTTTTGCTTATATATTTATTTATGTTCTATGTTATTTGCTAACCAGTAGTCCAGAAAAATCTTTCAAATTATTAATTGTTAATAACTGACTGACTGCCCCTAGTATTCAAGAGTAGGTTAATGATATAGCTCTCCTTTCTAATGTTATGTGGCGAAAAAAGTGATAGAGGATGTTCTAACTTAACTTAGTTTGTTGGATAATAAATATTTAGAATTTTTTGAAAAAAATGATGAACTACGACAAGATTGATTCTTCAAATTGTTAGGTAATACACTACTCACTAAAATGCGCTACTTTCAAATCACAAAAGCAATGGATTGGCTGTTTTGGGAATATGATATTGAATAGAATATAATATCTAAATTTGATCCTGCTTACTAATTATGATATTTGCAACATTGTCAAGTCAAATTTTATAATTTATTTTGCAATTTTTAAAAATTTTTTTGTGGAAACTTATCTACAACAGAATGTCGAATAACTATATTGGGATATTGAGTATTGAACGCCACTTATCTTTTGGTATGGATGCGGTATGATCTCAAGAACCTAATCATGATATCTTAGAACAGTATAAGTAAAAGGGTAACATCTAGCAAGAAATAATCTTGGTATATTGTGACATTGCAAATTGGCTTGTGTTAGTGGAAATTGTAGCAATGTGTAGAGGTAATTCTGTCCTTATGAGCAAGAAATCAAGTTAATTAACGAATCAGATTATCAAATTTAGTTAGAAATCTAAATGCTAATTAACGAAGAAAATGAATGAATTTCAGAATGCTCTATATATTATATTAACTTTCCGATAGTTAATCTGAGATAATGATTATTTCTGGTGTTGAAAATTGTTGTACTACTACGTAGTACTTACATCCACTTTAACAATTAACTCTGACTATCAACTAGATACACGTTGTATAACTAATTCAGGATCAATCTGATAAAAACACTGAATTTTAGTAACTTCTCAGGAATGGCTTTTCTGAATAATTCTTCATCGGTATGACTCTGAAACCACAATACCAATCTGATTACATCACTGAAAAGCAACAAAGTCCAACTTTCATTTATTCAGAGCGATACTTAGCCATGATTTTAAAATGACTTGGAAATTCTGAAAATTAGCATTTACCAAATATACGCTCTGAACAAACCCTCTTGGCACGATTCTGTATCCTCTTTATAAAAAGTAATTTTGCCCTAGAAAGGGGATCTACAATAAATGTTGAACTTTGAACACTAAGATTAATAGAGATACAGCAGTTTTCCTTCGAATTATAAAGCAACACTACTATACACTTTCTACCAACACAATTTCATTATACACATCCGAAATACAAACTTGTACCTATAAAGAACACAATCCTTCTTATCACTTTGTATATCCCTCGCGAATAGAGTCCTAGATGCCAGCTCCATAATACAGGCTCTCTTTTCCCCTCTAAAATGTTAACAAATTCTATTATATTTGGATAAATCCTTTCAGACAATAAAAGATTTATTTTACTTGTAACAACTTCACCAAGAAGAATAGTATGGATATAGAATCACCTTTGCAAATCCCCTCCAAACTCAGACAAGCTTGCAGCGACTACAAGCTTATATCCCAGACTACAACCTACGCTGTCTATGAGGCCAAATTACTTCAAAATCAGCAGATAGTTACAATTCGAGCTCTCGACACCTCTGCGGAGGCTGTCAAAACCAACTACGCCTTTGCTGCCACTCTCTTTGTTCAGGAGCTTCTTCGCATTTGTAGCCTCCACCCTGATTTACTCTTCCTCAATACTTTCGAGATTGACGAATCCGGTAAAATGGGCTTCGCTACTCTTCCTTATACCTCATTGAGAGACGAACTCGATAATCTACAGTCTGCCAAGGCTAAGGGCGCTATAATCACCGCTTTTAGCGAAACTAAGAGCGTTAAGGACTTGATCTCGGATGTCTTATCTGATATCGAGTTCCTTACCACCAAACTCAATGCTAGAAATTGCCACAGAATTATCAATATCCAGAATATTTACCATTTCAAAGAAAAAGACACCTACTTCCTCGGAGACTGGGCCAATATTCTCAACCCAAAGAACTATTCAATCGAACACGGCAACGGCGAGCTTGAAAAACAGCCGGACGAACCTAACTTGAATGTAGCAGATGAAATTTTTGAGCTTGGCCTTGCAGTTCTCGAGTTAAATGGGCTTTCTCAGGAAAAGCTTGAATCAATCAGCGCTTCAAACTCAACTTTTGAAGGAAAGCTCAATTATGCTGTGCAAGAAGTCTTAGAAGATGATAATTGTACTCTGCCTGCTAAGACCAAAAGTTTAGTTGAACGAATGCTGAAAAAAGATGAAAATCTGAGGCCAAAACTCGAGGAATTCAGTTCGATAAGAGCAAAAAGAGAAGCTCAATTCAAAGGATTTGAAACAGCCAACTTGAGACAACATGGCATCACCGATTTTGCGCTAGCAACGCTGCTATCTTCGACCTACGGAGCTTGGAAGAGCTTGAAACACCTCAACTTAGCTGAGAATGCAATCCATGACAAAGGAATAATCGAATTAGCTGACTACACGGGCTGGAAGAAACTCGAGAGCTTGGACTTATCCCAAAACAAAATTGGAGATCGAGGAGCTGTGGAGCTCGGAAAAAACATCGCCTGGACGAAATTACACACACTTAACCTTCAGCATAATTCCATAACTAGCTCTGGCGCAGCTGAGCTGTTTAAGAACACGGCCTGGGTTCATCTGAAGAGTCTTAGCTTGGGATATAACGCGATTACTGATGTTAGTTTTATGAATGATAATACCTCTTGGACAGAGCTCGAATCTTTAAATTTAGCGGGAAACAAGCTCGGTGACCAAGGAGCCAGTGATCTCAGCAAAAATACCTCATGGACCCAATTAAAATATTTAAATTTGCGAAAGAACGGGATAACAGATCGCGGTGCTGAGGATCTCCAGAGCAATGTCTCTTGGAAGGAGCTTCGGGTATTAGATTTGGTTGAGAACAGGATTGGGGAGAAAGGAATCAGCACACTGGCAACCAATACCACTTGGCTTCAGCTCGAAGAGCTGCTTCTCGATCGCAATCCTGTTTATGAAAGAGGAGCAGCTTTCTTAGCCCGGAATAAAACTTGGAAGAACCTAAAAACGCTCAGTATCGCAGATTGTACCTTGGGAATAATAGGCGCTCAGACGATGGTGAAAAACAACATTGAGTGGACAAATCTCCAAGCGTTGAATCTAACTCTGAATAATATCGATGACGAAGGAGTTGGGTACCTTAGCCAAAGTACAGTCTGGCAGAACCTGGAGTCCCTTGATTTGTGTTGGAATAGTATTGGGTGGAAAGGAGCTGAGCATTTGGCCAAGAATGAGACCTGGAAACGGTTGAAGGTTCTGATATTGAAGATTAATTTCATTGGAGATAAAGGAGCGGCTGCTTTGAGTGGGAATACGAGTTGGACGGAGCTTCAGACGCTTAATTTATGGGGTAATTCGATCGGGCCGGAGGGGTCAGCAGCATTGAGTCGAAATACGAGTTGGGAGAAACTAAAAAAACTTGATCTTAGTAAAAATTTGATTGGAGATGCTGGAGCGGCTGCGCTGGGAGAGAATTCAAGTTGGAAAGAACTTGAAACGCTTGATATTCGTTTTAACCTGATAACCCAAAAAGGCGCTGCCTGCTTGAAAAACAATGTTAATTGGACAAGGTTAAAAAAGTTCTCATATTAAAATAAATTTGAGTATAGTAAGCCTTGTTATTTGGTTCTTATTCCGGTTGAGTCCATTTTAGTAAAATATTGCGTTCTATGAATTCAGCTTATTCCTTGCGTGTGATCATCTAGAAAAAACTCTTTCTCCTAGCTTCGGCAATGACCTAATAACCCAATTTTGAGACTTTGAGATTATCTCATTTAATAAGGTTCTAAATATTAATTTTATTTAGTCAAGTTTGCATATTTTCGGGAAGAATATGAGTGTGAAATGATAATGATAATGATAATGATAATGATAATCATAATCATAATCACTTTATTCGATACTTCGAATGGATTTCATAAATGGTGACTTATGGAGTTCAAAGATTTTTTCAGATTTCCATATAAAGCTGATTAACTTAGAAATTTTAAGTCTTTTAAATAAATCATCAGTTTATCTCACTTTTTTGAACTCAAAAGATCAGTAATAATCATATACTCATATACTCGTTCATCTTAATGTAACACATGATATTTAAAATCATTAAAGTAATCGGGGGAAAAAAAAAATTCAAAGTTAATTTTCGATATAATGGATGATAATGATTATTATGATTTATCTAAGAAGAGAAAATCTGCACAAAACGTTATTGAAGCGGCAATCAAGGAAGAATTGATCGGATTACAGATCACTGAGGATAATTTGAAGCACACACAAACTCTCTGCTTCAATTAAACTAAATCAGGCCAAAGGTTAGAACCAGGATCAAAACTGCGATATCAAGCTATTCCGATGCAAAAAATTGGAGAACAAATTTCCACAAACACCAGTAACAAAAAGCAAAGGTGCACTGACACCAGTTCGTTTCCTCACAGTGTTCATGGAGTTGTGATCACCAAAGAATCAAAAAATGGAGTAGCACGATGGGGATCAGGAATAATGATTTCATCTAATATGGTGTGGACAGCGGCTCACAACGTTTATAACGAGCAGAAACCTATCAGAAAGAGATATCCATATATTCGATTCATTCCAGGAGCTAATGAGCATTATGCACCTTTCGGAGAGATCGAAGTCGAGGATATCTCCGCACCCAACGAATACACTAACCACAAGGCAGGGGAGAATGACATCAATGCTTATGATTATGCTCTATTGATCCTGAAAAAGCCTATCGGGAAGGAGACTGGTTACTTCGGACTTCATGCAATAGCAGAGGAATATGCGATACTGCTGGAAGAAAAAAAAGTCTATCTAGCAGGATATGGATATCCTGAATTCGAAATGAAAGACGAAGAAGAGAAAAACAAGAGTAGCGGGTTCGAACTCTGGAAATAAAGAGGAAGAATTGTTGGGATCGAAGAGAAAAAAGGAATCATCCACTGCCAGATTAGCTCATGCCCAGGTCTGGGAGGGAGCGGAGTTTTTTATCAAAAAGATGCAAATACATTCTATGTTATTGGGGTTCATGTGGGTAGATATGAAGCTAGTGGAGCAGAAATTTGCTGGATTTCAAAAGAAAAATTTCAGCAAATACATAAAAGGAGAGAAGAGGCGACCCGAGAAAAATACGAGGCCATTATCCATGGCAAATGTTGTGAAAACGGCGTCCGAGAATTGGATTTCTATGATAAATTGGAGCAAACTGGATTGGATAGATTAATAAAATATCCATTGAATGATTTAGAGGTGATTAACTTGGGACGGAGTTTTATTGATGACGCCGTTATCGAAGATCTCAGCAATAAATCGAATTGGAATAACCTTCGAAAACTAAATTTACCAGCTAATGAGATTGAGGATACAGGTTGTCAAATCCTACGCAGCACCAAGGCCTGGAAAAACCTAAAGTCGTTGGATTTAAGCCAGAACATATTTGATGAGGAAGGTATCGCTGAGATTGTAAAGGCTTGGCCCTCGCTTGTTGAGCTCAACTTAGAGCAGGCTGACTTGAGTACTCAGAGTATTCGGCTCTTAGCAACCAACTCTATTTGGGAAAATCTTAGGTTTCTCAATTTGTCAGATTGCGTTCTTCATGCTGCCGACCCAGCAGCTCTCGCAAAGAATCAAACATGGGAAAACTTAGAGAGGCTAGAATTGATTAACAATTCCATTGGTCCAGCGGGCGCCCTCGAATTATCAAGAAATATGACATGGAGAAATTTAAAGAGGCTTGGCCTCGACTGCAATAAACTCGGTGATGATGGTGTAGTGGGAATTGCAAATAACATTGCATGGGGAAAACTCGAGTTCCTGTCGCTAAGCAGCAATGGAATAGGACCTGCGGGTGCGGTGGCTCTAGCAAATAAAGCGTGGCGGAATAATCTTAAGGTGCTTCAATTAGATGACAACAAGTTAGACGAGGAAGGTGGAACAGCCATCGGAGAAAATTGTTCATGGGAAAGCCTCGAAGTGTTAACTCTCAGTCATTGTAAGATAGGAGATAAAGCCGCGCAGGCTATCGCGAGTAATACAACCTGGACTCACCTAAGGCAGCTGAATTTATCGTATAATAACATTCGGAAAGAAGGAGGAATTGCAATCGGGAGCAATGTCTCATGGGAAAAACTGGAAGAGTTGTATCTCAGCTACAATCAGATCAAAGACGAAGGAGCAATCGCGATCTTAAGTAACACAAGTTGGAAAAATCTGGCTGTTCTTGAACTCGAAAAGAATGAGTCACTGATAAGAGCGCAGTTGCGTTTGCAAAACATACTTTTTGGGGAAACTTGGAGCGTTTATCTCAGCTTATAATGAAATCAGAAATGAGGTTGCCATTGCTGTCGCAGGTAATGCGACTTGGGCTCGCTTGAGGAAAATTGATCTGAGTTGCAATGCGATTGGTGCTGAAGGAGGGATAGCTATTAGTAAAAATACCTTTTGGAAGGATCTCGAAAATCTGAATTTAGGATGTAACCAGATCAGAGATAAGGGAGCCGTTGCTCTCGCTAAAAACGACGCCTGAAGGAGAAAAGAATGGCTGAATTTAAGTCGAAACAAGGTTAGCGATAGAGGTGGAATTGCACTTGGACGAAGTACTTCATGGAAAGGACTGGAAGTTTTGTTTATTGATTCGAATGAAATAGGGTGGAAAACCATTATTGAATTCGTCCGCAATGACACGTGGTTTGATGTTAATATTGAGAGTGATTTTGATAGCAAAAAGCTAACTCGAGAAAGAAGAAATGCTCAAAGCGCTCTTTCAAAACCAAAGTTAGTCATTTCTCGAGATTTTAAATCCAATGATTTCAGACATGTAATTATGTAGGAGAACTCATAATAAGTCTTTATTCGATCGATTCATATCTATCACGCCATTCAAATAAACGAGTGAATGTGGAGGAATTAATGTATATCACTCTTCTATTTGTTCTCTGTTTGAAGAAAGACTTTAATTCTATGTCTGTTAAACTGTATTGCTATACCACTGAATTGCCTCTAATCCCGTATTGCTATTATTGGTGTGGTGTTATTTTAATTAGGTCCTTTTCTGAAGAATGGATAATATAATTCTGTCTGAATCATTTTGATTGAATAGCAAGGCTGTCGATTGTTATTCAATTCTGTAGCCTGCCCATAGTTTTTGATTGAAGGATTCATTAAATCCCAATATTTTAATTAATTATAGTCCTTTTCTTGCTAAAACCTCTACTATAATTGGAGAGTAGCAAAACTGGTTTTGTATTATGCAACATTTAAAGATCACCTCAAACTGTTTGACATAAATCCAAGAGTGTTATCTTTCCAATTTCCTCATTAAAACTAACCTGTGAACCTATTTTTTTAGTCAAGCAAGTCAAAGCTTATCCAAATAGTCCAGTCGCTAACTTACGAAAATTGAACAGAAGGTCAATTTCTTATGTAGAATTAATTATTTATGAATTCATGGCTTAATTCAGCTGATTTGAATTCTCATCTTAATGATTTATACTCATTCCAGAATTTATTAAATTATGATACCTCATCTTAATTAAACTTAGTTAGCAAATGCTTATAATCCTTAAATTAATTTCCAAAAACATTTGACTCAAAGTTAATTTTTCGTGATAATGGTCTTGGCTGCTGGTAAAACGGAGATGCAAAAAATTCTTGAAGAGGCTATTAAGAATCAATTGATTGGATTTAAAATCCATCAAGAGGATTCATTGCGCAAGAGCACTTATTGGTCAACCCCAGAAACCTCAATTGAATCAAAAGTAGCTGAAATAGGATCAACACTCCTTTACAAAGAAATTGCATCCATAAAAGCTTCAGTTAAGAATATTTCTAAGAAGAAAGAAAACGAACCTGAACTCATTAAAAGACATACTAACACCCTTTTATACCCTTTCAGTGTACATGGAGTTGTTCTCATTAAAGAATCCGAGAATGGAGTAGCTAAATGGGGATCTGGGACAATGATTGCGCCTAGCTTCGTCTTGACTGCAGCTCATAACGTCTTTGATGAGCAGAAACCGACGCGAGAGAGATATCCTTATATCAGATTTATTCCGGGGGCCAATGAAGATAAAGCGCCTTTCGGAGAGATTGAAGTTGAAGACATCTTTGCGCCTGAAGAGTATATCAACTATAAGGCAGGAGAGGGCGACATCGATTCTCATGATTATGCGCTGTTGATTCTTAAAACCCCAATAGGAAAATTCACTGGGTATCTCGGGGTGGATGCAGTTGCTGCAGAGCAGAAAAAACTATTAGAATGGAGGGAAATGTACGTTGTAGGATACCCTCAAGTCGAATTGAAAGAAGAGAATAAATTTCATTTTGAGCAATGGGAAGAAAAAGAGAGGAACTTCGAATTTGATGAGAAAAATGGTATGATTCAGTACCAAAGCAATGCATACCCTGGTCTCGATGGAAGCGGAGTGTTCTATAAAAAGAATCGGGATGTCTCGTACATAGTTGGAGTGTACATTGGGAAAAACGGAGGAGTGGGAAAGATTTGCTGGATTACAAAAGAAAAATTCGAACGATTATTTCGCTGGGCAGAAGAATTAGCAAACAGAAAGTGTGATGAGGTAATTCAGGGAAAACGTGACCTTAAAGAATTAGTATTAAATGGCAAGCCTCTTAATCCAAGAAATTTGAGTGAATTACTAGAGCAAAAACTAGACGGACTGGAAGAGATTGCATTCTCCTTTGCCAGCCTTGATGATAAAGGGATCAAAGTATTGACGAACTCTTCGCAGTGGCCAAACCTTCAAAAGCTCTATTTATTGGGTAATGCAATTCGGAAGGACGGCATTTGTGAGATCGTGCAAAACAAAGTTTGGTCTAACCTCGAGGTTCTTAACATCGCTCATACTAAAATTGGCGAGGAAGGTGCTCTTGCCCTAAGCAAAGCAACTTGGAATGACCTCAAGGTTCTCAATCTAACTCTTACTAGCATCCAAGATCAAGGAGGAGCTGCCATCGGAAGCAATAACACATGGGAAAATTTAGAGTATCTATACCTAGGCTCTAATCGGCTCAGCAAAGACAGCGCCTCTGCAATAGCAAATAACACGACTTGGAGAAAGTTGAAGGAACTCGACCTCTCGAATAATTCGATCGATGATGAAGGAGGCGCGGCTATTTCCAAGAACACTACGTGGGAGATGTTAACAGAATTAAACTTAGCGAGTAATAAATTGGGAACGAAAAGTGCTTTGGCAATATCAAATAACCAGGTCTGGAACAACCTTAAACGGCTTGATTTATCTGAGAACCCCATTGGTAAAGAGGGAGGCACAGCTATCGGTAGAAATACCCTATGGAAAAACCTTGAGCAGCTGAGGTTGTCTTCCTGTGAAATCGGGGATGAAGGTGCACTTGCTATAGGAAGCAACACAACCTGGACTAAATTGCAGGAACTCTATCTATCTTACAATAATATTGGTCCAAAAGGTGGAGCGGCAATTGGTTGTAGTATGATATGGAAAAATCTAAAATTGCTGTCTTTAGAAGGTAATCAAATCGGAGATAAAGGAGCCACCGCAATCGCAGGTAATACTTGCTGGAAGGACATCGTTTACTTGGATCTGTCAATGAATGAGATCGGCGATGAGGGTGCAGTCGCGATTGGACGAAATACCACCTGGGAAAACTTAGAATTAATAAGACTGGGCGACAATAATATTGGAGATAGAGGCGCTCTTTCTCTCTCAAATAATACTGCTTGGGGCAGACTTCTTGAGCTTACTTTGGTTCATAATTTGATTGGTGATGAAGGTGGAATTGCAATTGGACGAAACCGCTTGTGGAAAGCACTGCAAGCCTTGTCTCTAGATAATAACCAAATAAGGTGGAAAACCGCTATCGAACTTGCACGAAATGATGCTTGGAATGATATAGAAACGGTGTATCTCAGTGAGAACGACAGGTTAACAAGGGAAAGAAGAAATGCCCTCCGCACTATTCAGTCATCAAAGACCTTGTCTGTGTTCAGATAAGACAATGTTTAATAATCGACTTTATGATTATATCTGCACACTTTTAATGGTAACTGCTTTCATGTCTGTATCCTTCATATTAACTAACAATGAACAGCATTAGTTAAGAAGAAAATTAAGTCAACAATGCTCTCAGGTTGATTTTATAGAATATATGGAGGTGAATGTTGGAGGCTTAAGTCTGAGAGTGGATATCGAAATTACTGATATGAAGAACTTCGTTAAATAAATATATGAAAATTGATTCAGTTGCTCATTATGCGAATAGAATGAGATTGGAATATCCTTATTGTAATTAAATTTCGCGATTTTCATAGACATCTGCAGCACATAGCATCTAGCGAGAAAAGTTATGACGCAGTTCTGATTTCCGAAATGTTCTCAATACGCTACAAGGAGATGTTTCTAAGTTATTTTAAAGTTCTCTCTCATAACTCATATGTGATTTTTTTTCCCTCTAATTTTTGTTTTCCAAAGACATCACCGCATTGAACACCGCTAGTATTCCTACCAAGCAAGCCATTTGCAATCAAATATCCTATATTTAGCCATAAAAGTCTTTTGCTTCAGTATTGATTAGCCATTGAGATATTTAACAACAATATTTTTATTCTAATGATTGGGTTAGAATTCTTAGAGATCCAGTTTACTTGGAGCTTGACTAATTCAAAGAAAGCAGCACTAAAATAGAGTGCTTTTTGGAAACCGTCGCATGCGATAATACTTGAGAAAACATCAAAGATATATTTTTAATCCAAAATAAAGTCAATAGTAGAAAGAAGAATTATCCTTGCTACGATTTTTTCCCCCTCCATGCTATAGCATTAAAAACATAGTTCGCTTTGCTAAAGATAGTTTAAGAGAAACTCGTACTATTGAATGGTAAAATTTGATAATTCGAAACTATGCGGTGGGCAATATTTGATTGGATCACTCGTCAAGCTGGAATTTAGAGTATGTCGAAAAATAAAATGCTCTCGCACAAAAAAAGAGAGCCTTTCACACTCTTCTCGAACTCTTTTCGCTCTCAAGCTCAAAGACTAGGCGGCTTTTGCACTCAATTCTCTTTTGTTATAACAGCATGTCCTTAAAGAATGGTGCATTTATTTCATTTCATCCCGGCACCATTCATCCTATCTCAGAGCCAGCACCTTTGATAAATACCAAGGATCAATCGAAAATTCTATTAACCTAGCCTCAATGTGATACTCAGAGCTTTGATTTGATTAGATTAGATTATACTGATCTTATTTTTACTGATTAGAACTCTTTCACTAATTATTTTATTTCGATTTGTAATTCAGTTTGCCGCTGGTTCCCTGTCTTTCAAACTAGTTTAGTCAAAGAGCAACCGAATCCTATATTTTTGTGAGTCTATGCTACGTTCAATCTCGAAAGCAAATCTTGCTTTTTCCCATTCGAACTTGATAATTGAAAAGAATCAATGGAAAAATTTTATTTCCCAGCAGAATACACATACTTTGTGCACAAACATGAGTAAATCTTCGCCTGAACCGCTTATTGCTGCTCTACTGGACGCTTAAAAAGAATTATCGAAATTCAACCTGAACTTTTGGACATTTATTCCAAACTGTATTTCAAAGGGAAACTGAAGATTTAACAAGTATCGAAGATTAAATTCCTAATAAATTCCAGTAGCTCAAATCTTTTCGAATTATATGTTTCATAATCAGGAAGCCGAGCTGAATAGCAAAACTGATTGGAGAATAAGAAAAGCACTTCTTAAGGTAGAAGCTCGCTTTCCTTCTAAAATAATTCGACAAAGTTGTGAGGTATTACTAGCGACCTAATTTTCTTTGAAGAAATCGATTCGATTGGGCAGTCTGCTTCTGTTCAAATAAGAGAGGAACTTCTGCACGTTAGGTTTGTAGCAGTACATCACTGAAGTTCAGTCCACACAGACTTGATAAGTCAGTGGGTTTCAGCTAGCATTTGCCTATAAATTGAAGAGAATATCAGAGGAAATAACAAATAATTTGAAATACAAATAGAAAAGAGACATATTCATAAAAAATGAATCTCCCTAAAGTAGCAATCCTTCTCGGGATCACATTGGTTGGATTGATGGGAATGGCGCATTATCTGAACTCCGCCACGGTTGATGATATGGTTATTGAAGTCAAAGATGCAATCCCAGATTTAACACACCGACTTCAGCTCTTCAGAAATTGGATGAGGGAATTCAAGAAATCCTATGGATTGAGTGAAACCCCGAAGAGATTTGTTATCTGGAACGAAAACTATGACCGTATCCTAGAACACAACGCTAAAGGCCTCTCATGGACTCTTGGACTCAACCAATTCTCTGACCTCACCCTTGAAGAGTTCTCTGCGATGTATCTTGGATTCAAATACGATCCAAATGCACCAAGAAACGAAGTGCTTCTTGAAATCGATGAATCAAAACCACAAACTTTCGACTGGAGAACTAAAGGAGCTGTCACTCCAGTAGGAAACCAAGGACAGTGTGGTTCTTGCTACACCTGGTCAGCTGGCGGTGCTTTGGAAGGTATCTACAAGATCAAGAAAGGTGAGTTGATCGAGCTATCAACCTCTCAGCAACTTGACTGCACAAGCTCCTATGGAAACCAAGGCTGCTCAGGCGGCTTTATGAACAACTGTTTCAAATACACCAAAGAGAAGGGTATCATGAGAGCGAGCGACTATCCATACGTTGCCAAAGTCCAAACCTGCAAGTATAACGCCTCAAAGATTGTTTTCAAGAACACAGGCTATACTGATGTCCAGAAGAACAACCCAACTCAATTGAAAGCTGCGGTTCAAAAACAACCTATTGCAGTCGCTGTTCAAGCCAGTGAGAGCGCTTTCCAACAATACAAGAGTGGTATTATTTCCAGTGGTTGTGGAACTGAACTTGATCATGCTATTGTGCTTGTTGGTTATGGAAAAGACTACTGGATTGTTAAGAACTCATGGGGAACCACCTGGGGAGAGAAAGGGTATGCTAAAATCGCCACTGGAACTCAGAATAACGGTGCAGGAGTTTGCGGTATCAACTCCTATCCATCATATCCAACTCTGTAGTTGGCGCGATGATATATATTGGCTTTAATAATAATTAATATAAATAATAGTCTTTAAGAGTCTTTTATTTCTATTGAGGAATCAAAAATCAGAATGAATTAGAATTTACTCAATTGATCCATGAGTATATCAGTCATAATTCTATAGATGCTTGCATCTTTGAAATATCCTTTGCACAGATTTATAAAATGAAAATAAAATATCTTCGAAAAACAACGCTGTTCTGTATTGATCTACTTGGAGCCCTTGAAAATAGAATAACTTGACCACTAATCTGCATGATTGCCGCTTCTAAGAAGAAGAGCTAGTGTAAGAGGTCACTTGGAACCAATGGACGACTTCGAGGAAAAAAATATTGGAAATTGATCTCAAATTGATCATAATAGAGGCGATGATTTTGTCTGGACTCAGTTTAACACTTGGAAAAATCCGATTTCATCGTTCTGATTCTTTGAGACTCGATAATATCACTTCTGAAGTCGCATTAATTATCAAGAGTATCTATATACTCAGAGATAGTTCCAAAAAGTAACAAGTTGTTGGGGTTTTGGGTTCTTTAAAATACCAGATTATCCAATTCGCTAATATTGACATTTTTGTTTTTGCGTTATCTATGATAAAAGTTTGTTGCATCCACCAAAGCTCAGCATTGAGCATAAGGAGCCTTTTTGAGCAGCCTTCTGGACCGAAATCAGCATGCCTCTCTCAAGCCATTATTTCCTTTCTTTTTAAAGATGAACCACTTATTCTGAACGTAAGATATTTTATTGTTTTCTGGAATTAACTCTGAAAAACAGTGAATCATCTTACTTCATACCCATCAGATTTGTTCTTCGGAATGGAAGTTTGGAGGATATTATGTATGAATACACGAGGGTAACACATACAGGAGTTGAAAAAAATTTGGAGCTTTTCTTGGACTTTGCAAGATAACACCTGAAATAAAAAAGTGAGTCGTGGGATCATAATTTAAGTTTCTTGTTCGATTCGAATGGTTCATGTTTATTTTATCATTTGAGTTTGAAGATTTTTCCAAAATTTTAACAATTTGTGTGTTCTTTTGAACCATAAGAAACAAATTACTAAGGCTGTTTTACGAAACTCGCGATGGTTTTAGTAAATGGACGCAAGTCAACGAGTTATCTCCGTTTCTCATAAAAATTTTCTAAGTACATTGCAAAGGCTGAGGGTTCTCTCTAACTTCCATCAAATATCAATGCCGAGCGGGAGTTAAAATCCAGGAATATGCAAGCTTCTTTTTAGGTCTTTTCTTTATCAAATATCTTAGTTAAGCTCTTCATAAGTGATCATGGAAATTGTTCCTATTTTTCACTGAATCGAATTTACTAAAATAATATTTTATTAGAAATTATTGCGAGTTTTTTTTTGCAGATTTTGCGTTTCTTAGCCTGGTCTCTTCGAAAAGAAAGTAGGCTTCACTCGGATGTATTCGGACTCTATGTTTCGAAACGCCTACATTCTAATTGATAATTTTCAATAGTAGCCAGAATCGAGTAAGAAGCTTTGTACAAAAAGATTTTCTTTTGTAAAAGCATTGCAACTTTATTTCGTTCACAAATAATAAACAATACACGGTGAAGGTTCATGGAATATTATCGTGAATTTTCGCTCTGTGTGCAACAAATCCCAATTAAAAGCTTTAAAAATTGGTTTCAAAGTCTCCAACTTCACTAACTAGCTTTTGTGGGATAGAAATTAATGTATTCATAAGCGGTTCTCTACTGGCGCCAAGCGATCAAGAAAACTTCAAATCGATGTCAATCTCAAGCCTATTTAATTATACGCAGAAAATAGTTGTACATACTTTGGAATCAGGACCAACAGGAAAATTTCTTATTATTCCTTATTAAAATTGAAAATTTTATCCAGTCTAACTGAGTAAGAAGTAGATAGTATCACTGACAAATTTCAGTATCATAATAGGCATACTCGAAATTCCATAAGCACGGTGGTTTCCTAAAATTCAAAGGAGTAAAAAAAAGGAGCCGTTGTTAAGAAATGAGCGTGTGTGTATTCGTAGCAGAAAGAGAGAGTTAATCTGGTTTTTCTGTTTGCTGCGTTCTTTTCTGCCTTTGTTTACAAAGCGAATTGGAATATCACTCATCGTTGAACGCAATTTAAGAGATTTAATTCAAACCAACTCATCACTCATGTTCTTCCAAATACTGAAGAGACAACTGTGCTAATTAATTTGAGAATGGCTGACCCTTCGCTTCTGCAGCATTTGGCTTCCAAACAAAGAGAACAATGAAGAGATTGGAGTCTAGAATTAATTATAAACGAAATTTTTTAAACCTGCCTTGGGTTTGTTGCTTTTTGTTATACCAGCATTTGCACGAATTTAATGGCTCCTTGAACCTTTCAGAAACTAAAAAAAAGATCAATACTAGAACTAAGAAAATTTAAATTTAATATTTGCTAGCTGTATTTTTAATAATTTGTTTCAATTGGTTATCTGTTTTTCGATAGCAGCATGGAATAAATCTTAATATCGAGAAGATAAGGAGAAATACCTACCAAAGAATAATATCACATAGAATAATACTGGGAATAATTTTTTAATGGCTTATTGACTTGATTTCCTTTCCATGGCTTCTAACTTTCTTCGCTTCAAATGAAACAGACAGACATAGCTGCTCCTAATCCCCAGAATAAGAAAATAAACGCAGAATAAATCACTTTCATAGGAGTCGGATCTAGTCCATAGGAACTTTCCAGTCTTGAAATCGATCAGCTTCACTGTTCCATTGTTGAAGGCGCCGGCGAGAATATCTCCATTTGGATTCCATCGCACACAACTGGCTTCATCTTGACAATTTTCAAAATTGAATGATATATTAAGACCAGGAAACGAAAACGAAATCAATCTAATTACCTTCATTGCTCTCACAGAAGATTTTGACAATCTGTGATGCTCGCTTGTCAAATATTTGGATGCCATCACCATTACTGGCAGCTGCTAGCAAATTCCCATCTCTTTGGCAAACGTCAATCCAAAGTATATTGACTATGATGAAAAGATGCCAATTAAAAAGAGAAGACCAGAATATAACATAGATCTCCTTATCTATCGATATAATGCTGAGAATAGATCAAGTTACATGATTCACTAAGCTCGACTGGATCTTTCAGAATTAAAACTTTCTTCTCAGCGTCAAGGATATTGAGTTTATTCCAATCATATTTGACGAACAGCGAGGGTTCCCCAGTAGTGCTCCACCTGCAGCGAGCATAATCATCTAATTAAAAAATTAGTGTGAAGTAAGACAAATTTAATATAAAATACCCTCTTCCACATCCAGTCGGAATCTTATATTGCCATTGTCGACATCTGATATTACGCAAATTCCACAATTATGAATTGTCGCTACAATTTCTCCAGCAGGATCGAAATCGAAGCTTGAGATGATATGAGCTATTGGAATAATGATCAAATGAGTTGGTCACTTAAAATTTTTTTAAAACTACATTCTCGAGCACATTCCGGAATCCATTTGGCTTTTTTAAGTAGTTTGACACTAGGGCTATTCTTCCTTGCAGAATAACCCACATCGAATAGGTGGTAGGCTATTTTTTCTGTCAGAGGAATCGCAGCAAGAATATTCCTTCGGGAATTATATGTTATGTCTCCGTCGCCAACATCTAAAATATGAAAAGATTGTAAATTCAAAATTAGATCTATATTACGTCCGAAGGTTTCTTCAAATGAGTAAATTTTCTTTGGAGTTTTCTTCGAAATGTCAAATATTTCCATGTTGGCTGATGTAAGGTAGCTGTGACTGAGTGATACGAGTAATTTTGTATTTGGGATTTCTCTCACATGAGTCCATTCAACTAAAATTTGTATATTTTGAATAATCTCAGCTAAAATTTACTAAAAAGTACTTTTGGCGATTTGAACCCCTGTTAAGTCAGCATAGTTATGCTTTGTCTCGAATTCGAAAATGCTGATGTCGTTTTCGTTTTGTGTAGACCAAGCAATCAGAGCTGGAGATGCGGTAGATACTTCTTCTACTCAAGGTTAAATGAGAAAATGAGTCAGTCATGAGAGTTTTTACGAGTTTTGATAGACTTCTTCAGAGCGTCATCTATTGACTTGCCACTTTCGGTTTGTTTTGACTCTTCAATAGGTGTAGAGGCACGTTTCTGACTGTTTTCTGTTTCATGTGTTGCCAGCATTTCGTTTTAGGCTATTTGAGAAGAGAGCGGGATTTAAATTTTTTATTTAAGGTCAGAATCGATCTTGATTTATTAGAGGGAAATTGAGTTAATTAGTTATTCTGAGCAATTTTTAATTGGAAGCTTTTAGTATCTTCTTTAATTTCTTTAACTTGGATTTGCATCAAGTTATCCTCATTCTAAATTTGCATCGAAAATATCAGTTAGCAGTTAGCTTCAAGGTTAAAAATTAAGCTATTTCCTACTTGCACAGTCATACGAACCTCTCTTCATTGGTTTTTGAAATGGGTTGGTTTGTGTAAGTTATGTTTCTCTCATGACTAGTCTTTAGCTTGAAATCAGAAAAAAAAAAAACACTTTAGTTACAGGGCATTATTATCCTATGATAATTTTACAAACTTATTTCTAAAGATCCTTGAGTTCTTTGGCACATTGCTTTTTCTCCACGGAACGAGCTTTTATTTGCTCCCTCCTCAACCGAAGCAGACAGATGTCGGAGAACCTAACGAGTAAACAATGTAACTAATACCACAGCTGATCGATTAATTTTACGGTCAAAAAATTGTTACAACCAATCTCGAATTTTTTTTTTACATTTCAAACAGAGAGCGAATTTTATCAAAAATATAAAGGTAGTGATTCAGCTAATTTTAACATAGGAATTCTAATAAATCATTTGACACCAGACTTTTGTTTTACAAACCAACCAGAGATACCCCCATGTCTATATTGGAAGAATTGCATGAAATTTCTAAAATTTGTTAAGAAAGAGCAATAAATAGATCATTTACAGTAAGAGAATGAAATTAATGAGATTCTTCTGAAAGCTTCGAATAAAGGATCTTTCCAGTCTTTAAGCCCCATGTAGCCAGAGGATTCAGATGCAAGGACGTCTCCGTCTGGACATGACGCCTAGAAAAAATTCCGGGAAATAATTTAGTCCATGAACAAAAAATCAAGATTCCTGTGACGGTGAAGGTTATCGAAAGACAACAACTTTCTGTGCTCGCATATCAAATATATTGACAATTACATCGTTGCCACATGTAGCCAATAAACTTTCATCACTTTGACAAACAACAATCCAAAGAGTCCTGTCTATAAAGACAAATGGAGGTTGAATCAAAAGAGGAAATTTGAATTCGAAAAAGAGAAAAAAAAGCATAGCTGAAGGTTGAGAATGTCTAAAACCTTCCAAGAACTGCTTCGAACAAAAGCTTTCTCGGAAGGGCATCACATTTTCAGAAATATGAGATGGCTATTTTTCATATTTGTGAAGGTTTTATTCGATGCTTAGAAATCTTTTAATGGAGGGAAAATCTCTCGAAAATGTAGAAAACAAGTGAAAAAGAGAATTAGAGAATTTTTGTTCCAGAATAACGATTCATTCATCCAGAAAAGCTTCACAACGTTCACGTTTTTCAAATCGCAGCTCAATGGTTTCAGCAATCTCCAAAACATCTTCAAACGAATGGTATACCATAAATTTTTGAACGGTGCGATATTGGAAGCAAAAACAACGACATCGGTCAAGATACACTTTCCGCCAAAATTGAGAGCAGGATCAACAAGTTCAAATCCAAAAAATATTAATGCTAATTGCTCTCAGGTCATCAGAAAGTTAAAAAAAACAAAAAAACAACAGCAAAAAGCATGCAAAAGGAAAACATATTTCCACTAGCTCTCATAATAAGAAAATCGAAGGGAAGTGAGGATTAAGAATGAGTCATAAAGGCTCATTAGAACACTTTCAGAATTCTTAAAGAAAATCAAGAGAGAACTATATCTAACGCTCAAAAAGAGATTACAAAGGTCCGAGCGGCGAGTTTCAAAGTACCTTTCATGCAAACTTACTCATTGGAAAGCAATTTTTTTTAGCAGACAAAGAATATTGCTCACTTTAAAGATATAGTCTTTCGGAAGAAGAATAAAAAAGTGACTACAAACGCTAAATTGTCAGCGATATCATTCTGTATGCCATCCAAAAGGGCCGCAAAGACTACAAAGAAAGAAAAGGTAAAATGGCAGAGAGGAAAACTATGAATTCATATCATTTAGAAATAAAAATGGTCCAATTCAAATTTTTTTTTCTCTCTCTCTTACAAATAACCTCGTCTTGAGGGGTTAAGAAGGTGAATACATATCTTTCTTCCTATAGCTGCTAAATCTCCTTCAAATATTTTGAGAAAGATGGACTTTATTTTGAAATCAATACAAAAATAAAACAAAAAGACAGTTTTATTCTTCAAGGCACTCGTTATTAGCTAAAATGAGGTACTTCTGAGGAGATCTGAGGGGTTAGCGAACAACTCTCCTTGATTAGGAGAAGGCCACTTTGGAAAATGGATGTAACGATATTATCCCAACTTTTCTTTGTCGGATAAGTATCGGGTGAAAAGAGGAAGTAGGATTGAGACCGAGGGCTCAAAACCTTCATTGATCTCCAATCATCGATTTTTCCCTTGAAACGCTAGGTTTCGAATTAACGATAATATCTTTCTCTTTCAAAAGCGCACCATGGTAAAACAATATTTTGCGGGTTTTTTTCTTCTATTTGGTTCTTCTCTGAGTGAACAGGGCTGGAAACCTACGCTTTCTCAAATTTCGAGTTCAATTAAAATGCTCTTTCCAATCTAAAATATTCCAGAATAGGAATTAGTTCAGAATTTGATATCTTAGAAAGAAAGAAAAAAGATTATAATTACAGAAAATTAAAAAAACTGAAAATTATACAAATGAGAGTTAGTAGACAGAATCACCTTTAAAAAGATGTCGACTCACACTTAATATGAAAAGAGAGAGATAAAGAGATTACCTTCTTAAAACCTGTTTATAAGATATTAGGCCTAAGCAATAGACATAAAGTTTCCAAATGTAGCTTTTTTTGTTTTTTTGCTTTGTAGACAAGATGCTTGTGCTCATGAAATTTGAATTTTTCGTCACAATACAGAGCTATATTGCTTGTCGTTTGTGATGTTCCTAATTTCAATTGAAAAACTTCCTTCATCCAAGGAATCCTCATACTTGCTCATTTTAATGTGACACATAATAGTGAAAGCTCAAATCCTCTGAAAAGAAAAGTTTTTGTTGAGTCATAGGCTGCACAGCCAATAAAATACTTCATTGAAGCAAAGCATTTTAACTGGTAAACCCTGTTAATTCATACAATCTCAAAATAGACTGACTACTTCGAAGAATCA
>ENA-UOTZ01000488-UOTZ01000488.1-compost-metagenome-genome-assembly--contig:-NODE-488-length-33111-cov-15.590180_pt1 | contig 33111 bp, 18 predicted proteins | sample MGYA00238144_ERZ746983 | MGnify/ENA primary metagenome ERZ746983 (study PRJEB28759, sample SAMN06268863) | compost metagenome | isolation source: single cell | place: USA: California, Emeryville, Joint...
TCTTGTGAATTTGGATACTGTGATGAGCGGTAGCCCATCAAAAAAGGCCTTAAGAGACCAGCAAAAAGATGTTAGAAGTCCCAATGCGAGAAGAGTCAAGATGCCAACATGGGTCCAACTGCACAAGAATTTTAAAAAATATGATAGTTTGAAAAGGGGAGGAGATGAAACACAAATGAGAGCGAATAGAGGTTCAATGACGTTTGATGATATTCTGAACAACGTAGAAGAAGTACCTAATTCGCACCAAGTTACAGTACACCAATCAGATTTACAATAAAGTAAGTCATGCCGTTTAAATAATATAAAACTTATGTTGGAACCTAGATAGCGAAGTGAAAAAACTAGTTGGGATTGAGCCAAAAATTTATAAGCAATACGAAGATAACATTGGAAAACTCTACGATCGATTCCACATCCTTATTAGAGAGGAAGAGCGGTTATTAGCACAAAAAGCTGAAGATGATAATTTTCTCAAAGGTAATAGCATACTTCTTTGTTTTATCGATGTGGATTATGATATGATATGATCTAGTCAGTCCCGAACGTCTCACTGATTATGAAATCCGCTTTCTTCAAGAAGAGTATGAAAAAAAGAAGCTTAATATTGAGGATGTTAACTGGAACAAGATTGAATCGATGACAGCTGGGCTTAAATCCTTTGCAAAATTTTCGAAGAATGTTCGTTTGACTCTGCTGAGGGATGCTGAATTTAGACACTATGAGAGAGGTTCTTTCGTATTCAAGCAAGGAGATTACGGGGATAATATGTATATCATTCTCAGAGGGTCTTGCAATGTGAGAATATCGCGAAAGAACAAACATGGAATAATTGAAGATGTGATCGTAAATTGTCTCTATGATGGCGATATGTTTGGTGAGCTTTCAATGATGGGAACGTCGATGAAGAGCAAACTCCAGACAAAAACAACGCATCTCAATAAAAAAGCAAAAACTTTTTCGAAACAGAATGGTCAAAGTGAGGCTACCCAGAGCAACACCCATATCAGCGGACGTAAATCGAATAAACTATCTGAGATGGAAGCTCTCGGATTAAAATCACCTGTGATGATCGAAGATGAAAAAAGGTATTTTGAGAGAACAAAAAGAGCTGCTTCGATTCAAGTTGCACAAGCAACGGACGTGCTTAGTATTCCAAGAGAAAGATTTAAAGTAATTTTAATGAACGTAATCCAGAAAAAGCTAGATGTCAAGCTGAAAATTTTGCTGAATCTGTCTTTTTTTGAGAAAATAGAACCATATTTACTCATTCCTCTTGCGAGTAACCTTTCTACGAAAACCTTCAAGATGGGAGAAGCTATTCTTAAAGAAGGAGAAACTCCAACCGAATTTTGTATAATTGCAGAAGGCACATTGAAAGTAGTCAAAGAGATGGTTGTATCGAAAATTCGTACTCAAACAAACTACACCAAAGGAGGCGGGAAACCTTTGCGAAATTTCAAATTTGGTATTGTCGATAGCATATATTTTATACTCTCTTATTAAAATACTTTGTATTTTTCTATCTCTCATTTCTTGTGGGATTGGTTGACGATTTTTTTAGATGGCTCCGGCGAAGATGAAATTGCAGAGGTAAATAACCTAGAAATCGAACTCCATTCGCAGCAAAAACAAAGTGCTTCAATTCCGACAAGACGTACTTTCAAATTCGAAAAAGTCAGAGAAGACAAGACGAAAAATAAAGTCTACTGGAAGAACTTTGTTGAGTTTCAAACATTATCAAAAGGAGAATTTTTTGCAGGGAGAGCAATACTTGGAGATGAAATTGCCAAAGATAACTTTGAGTTCCAAGAATTTCTCAAAAAAATACCAAAAGCAAAGCTAACTGTGGTAAATTATCTGTTGAAAATTCTTCATCAAATATGGAACGGATTTAGGTAGCAGACTCGCCTGAAGTACAAATCTATGTAATCAACAAGAAGGAACTTTTATCCGTCCCAGACAACGTTAAGGTAACTCTCAATTCTGAAGACTAGTTTTTATCTATCTTTATTAAGAAAATATTAATCGAAGGTCTCTCCCAAGCAAAGGAGTTCGACGATTTTCCAATAGAGCTAGAATGCCAATCAGTCAGAGAGTGGAATAAACATAGTGAGAAAGGAATGATAGAAATTTTGAAACAGAAATATTACGAAAAGCATCTTGAGGATCATTTCAAAAAGTTTTAGTTGATCTAATGACCTAAAACCTGCTATTATAGAGCAGCTGGTCAGTTTTTATGAAGGCTATATATTTTGCAAGTCTTATTCTTCATGTGGTTGACTTCAACTTAAGAAGAGCTCATCACACTATTTCAAAATCTGAGAGTTAATACTCGGTTTCGGAAACCCAGAATAATACATTTCAAAATCTTATCTTTATATGATGTTGAAATTTTGTCTTAAAAAGAAAGGAGATCTTGTGGCTTTTGCTTTTTTTCATAATCTGATCGATATCTCCAAAAAAACCATCTTTGTGCAATTTGTATCAAAGAAACTGAGCCATTCAAATATATAGTATCCAAACGAATCACCATTAACTTAGATCTATCTACTGGTTCTCCTTTTTTTGTAACTGAAAATCTCTAAAGATGTCATTGAGGGATAATAACATCTTTTTTATATGAGCAAGCTAACTGATGAAGTAATTGGGAGTTTATCTACTAACTTTACTAAATTACTTTACAAATTAAGTATCAGAATAGTGAATCATCTTTGTGGAACATAATCCAGTATTAAATTAATATACTAATTCCAAGTTGTTTTTTGTTGATTAGTTGGAACAACTAAGATATGATTAAGCTCCTCCATAAAGAAAGTTCTCTATCTAGTTAAAGGAGGGAAGAAAATGTTCATCCTTGCAATGCGCAAATAACATCCAATTATTGTAAGAAGAATCTTGACTTGGAAAAATAGACTTCCTAGTTTGCTATCAGTTGAATTGTAGTATCTAAAGTGTTTAGAGAAGAAAAATTTATATTTCCTGTATTATGTAGTGTTTCATTGTTTCATGTCAATACTCTTTCTTTCATCATTAGCAAAATTGATTTTCTATATTTAAATTTATTTTTGGAAATAAGAAGAGTATCAAACAAAAATAAAGGGTTTCAGTGAAGAATTGCTTGAACTTTTTTTGGGAACACTTATTTTTGTTTGTGAGCCGGTCAGCTCCCATTTGGGCGGTAGGTTTACTTTGGCAACTTTGGTCCCCAAAGGTAAATTGAAACCCAAATGAATAAGTAACAAGAGAGACGGGCGCTTCAGCAATTCCCTCTGAGAACTGAATTGGATACAGTCAATGGGATACGGTAAAAACAAAGGAAATAATCTCAATGCCATAAAAAATAAAAAAAGTGTCTTGCAGAACTTATTTGAGTGTATCAGAGTAGAACACCTCACAAAAAAACCAAATATCAATGCATTTTCAACTCCAAAAAGTAAAGGTTCAAAACTTTATTCGCAAATTCGCGACTCAATTCAATGAAAATAACACTGGTATCAGTATTATGAGTAGAGATAAGATTCGTGTTTGTTCATAAAGCCTCATTTCAAAATCTTAGCAGTAGGAAAATTTCAAATTAATTGAAAGCAATTAGCTTGAGAATAGTGCGTTTAGTTATGTACTAGTAGCACTTTATTTCTCATAGCCGCTTGCGAGGGAAAAATGAAAATAGAAATTAACGACTACCGAGAGAGCAAAAGGGTATTTTTTAATAGGTTGCGGAATTTAAGTGGGCAATTTAGCGGTTATACCTTTTCAATTCATAACTTTTTTTTTGGTTCAAAATTAATTTCGAGGCAGGTGTGACAAAATTGTTAGAAAGGACTCCAAAACATCAAACTGCTGAAAAGATAGCTGCCTTATGACTTTTTTCGAACTTTCTACTAAATTACCCACGATAAATGAGCACCTACATTACGAAGATTAATCGGTTTCCAGGTGTTTTTAGTTTTTGGATATTAAAAAACCTGAACCGTGCCTTTGCAAGTTTCAACTTAATTCCTAAAAATAATGGCTCATACAAGTGTTATTTACATCTCCTATTGGGAATTTGTTAAACTATTTGTCCGAAGTTATCACAAGAGTCTTCTATATCCGCTCCAAAATTTTTCATCTCAAGAATGTGATGACATTTGCATACACCATCATATTATAGAGTTGTATAAACAATAAATATCAAATTGCATACTGCTCGTTCTCATCACTATCAAGTTGCATGCTGAGGATTGAACGAATTTCTCGATTCATCTGACGGGTCAAATTGTGATTTTTACCTAAACTGTCCTATTTTTCATCAAAGTGATATGAGTCAATTAATGATTAATCGCTTGAAATAATGTTTTATACTTCAATTCTGTCTTGCAAACTTGCCAGAATGTCGATTGAATGTTGATGCTTCTTGCTCATGCTATGTAGCCGATTCAAGAATGAATGGGAAACTGTTTCTTGAGTCTCAATTTTGGAAATAAGAGTATCTTTGTCAAGTTTTGTTTCCTTGAGTACATAGTCTTTCAGATCTTTCAAACCGGCAATCATTGTCTCTCGATTGATACGGTCCAATGTTATCAGATCTTCTTTCTTTGTTGGTGCAGCAGATACGCTAATTTGACTTGAAATTTCTTTGAACCCTTTTGTTGGTTGCTGCTGTTGTTGCTCGATGATGTCCTTCATGATTAAATTTTCTTCTTTTAAATTGAGTTTTTCGATAGCCTCGAGGTTTCTTTCATTAGTGAGACGCTTATTTTCCAGCCTTAATTGCTCTACTATTCTATTTATATCTTCAATCATGTTCTGTTGTTCTGCCACTTTCGAATGCAAACTCTTATTTTCTCTATTTATGGTCGCATCAAGATACCAAAAAAATAACAATGTACTTTTTTAGATCAGACACTGTTTCTTCATAGTTGTGAAGTGTCAAATTATTCTGCTTGGTTGTTCTAATTTTGAATGCAAATTAATATTATATTTGCTGGCTCTAATAAGAGGGAGAGAGAGAGTACCTCTCATTTTTTCGATACTGCTGAAGTTCTTTTTCTTTCTCGGCAAGATCAGCACTTAAAACCGTGGCCAAATTCTTGAACTTCTGAAGTCTTTTGTCGTTCGATTGTTCTTCGGTTGAATTCTCAGCTATTAAGAATTTTTGCATTCTCTCATTGAGGTTTTTGTTTTGAATTTCTAGCCTGACAATCTCTCTTTCATATTCATCAATTAATTTCTATCCAAATAAAATGTTATCAACTTTGGTTTCAGTTAGGAATGTAGGGAACTACCTTGAGGTCAGGTTGCTTATTGACAAGGAGTTGCAATTTCGTGTTTAGTTCTGAAACGGATTTTCGATAATCTTCAAGCTATAATACGTGCATAATGAATGGGAAGGGGATAACATCACAAACTCTCTCTGGTTATTATTACCTGTGTCTCATAGAAAGCTTTTAATTCTATGATTTCGCTCTCTAAAGATTCTTTTTGTTGTGCGAATTCTTCTCGAAGTTGTTTATTTCTCTATATATCATTGAGAAATTAAAAGAAAAAACCCATATTTATTACCTGGTAGTTTGCCTTGAAATCGAGATTTAGCAAATGAAGTGATGCGTTATTCATCTCGCTAGGGTTATTTTCTTTTTCGGTTATTTCCACATTATATTTATTGTATTTTCTCTTGAATTCGAATGCTTTCACATCAAAATGATCAGTGCTAGTATCCTTTGATAGGTTCTGCGAGGGGGTTGTAGCAAAATGTTTTTCAGACTTCTGGTTAGGATGTGAGTGGGTTTTTTCCTTGATGTCTAATTTGAATCATCCTTCCAGTAAGCAAGCAAATAATATCAGTCGATAATTACCTGTATGCTGTTTTGAAGAGAGAGTTATGTCTCTTGAAGGAGTTGAATCCAGTGGATGGCGTAGTTCTCTAAATTTTGTGTAGATATGTGAAATAACAGCAAAGATAAGTTAAAAATTACACTCTCATTGGAAAGACTTCGTTTGCCTGGTTGGGTTGATTTTTGAATGCGATTATTTCAACTTGCGAAAAACTATAATTCCAAAATTGATGAATGGATATTATGTTTCTGAAATTAATTACTTTTTGATAAAATTCACAGCAAGGTCGTCCTCTAAAGGCTCAAAATACACCCAATTAATACAATTTCTGAGAAGCAATTTTGTGATTAATCTCGTTAAAGCAAGTTTTTGGGTGCTCTCTTTCTCTTCAATGAACTAGGATTGTTGCACATAATGATATTGCAGCCATGTTTAAATGAATGTGAAGTAAGCACCTTGTTTATTGGAGACTGCTTTTGTGCTTGAAGGAAGGTGTCTTCAAGCTGACGACAGAGTTTCGAAACATAATTATAAAATCTCTCAGTCTTCTAAATATGATTTTTTAACTTAGCATAACTCTCGGGGAAAGGAAGAATTTTTACCTTTGCTTTGGTAGGAATACTGAGAAATGTGAGTTCAGAGTGAAAATCGTTCTTTTCTCCCTTTTGCAGGACCAACTTACATAACATGGCGGAGTAATTTTGCCTTTTATTATACGAAATTTTGTTACAATCATCATCAGATTGACTGTGGTTTTTTTTTACATGTTTCCAATCGTTTTATGATAAAACTCTTGAGCGCTCTCAAACAATAAAGTGATGTCTTTTTCATCTTTCACCTCAAAGTATTTTCCGTTTTTGAGTTTTCCAGTTGGTTTCTCTATTAATGAACAAGCAGCAATATTATGAATTAGAGAGAGGTCGTCATCATTGAGAGAAATGAGAACTGAGATATGACGGAGAATAATAATAAAGTGTGCTGAGAGAGATGATTCGAAGATTTTGTAAAGCTTATTATTATTCCTTACCATGTTGGTTGAGAAGATCCATAAATTGTTCAGTATGAGAATCTTCCAGTACAAAGCATTCAGAGATACTCAAAGCAAGCTTGAAACTCGAGTGTTCCCAAATTTGATTTGAAACATGCTTAATGAACTCTGGATATTCGAGTGAGAAGAGCTCGTTGTTGCACGCAAGCAGATTGAGATTGAATCCAGCGAGAAGATAGTTTTTTAGTGGTCCTTGTTCCATATCTAGAAAATGTTGCGCAAATTCACCCACATGCTCCACCGTCACCCAGTTACTTTTCGCTCTGAGAGAAATGGAATATTGTTTGAAAGATCAACAAGAAATTTATGTTACGTTTCTGAACCTTTAGCTTTGATGGTGCTAAATATTGAAGGTTTAAGAGTTCGGATATTCACACCTCCACCTAATTGTACAATACGCAGGCTGTGAGAATGCAAAGCTTGTAAAGTGTAAACCTAGTTTTGCTACTTCTTGAGAGAGCTTGCTTAAGTCAGCTTTTGATAGTGAGGCAACCCCAAAATTCATTGTCAGTCACTTTTTGAATTTGAATAATTTCAAACGATATAAGAAGAATAAGGATTTTAATAATCGATTTGGCGAAATTCCACTGTTGAGACTGAGTAAACTCGGGATTCGTATTCTCATGAAACTCTGAAGTTGCTGTCTTATCTAATATGAATTTCTCAACTAAACGACTTTTCTAAGAGTTAGTGACGCTTTGTTAGTAAAATATCAACGTTGACTCTTCACCGAATAGATAAATTTAGTCACTCCATCAATAGGACAAATAACTATCCGCAAGGTTCACTTGGTCTTATTAATGGGTACCTTTTAGAAATTTGATGATAATCCATACTGAAATGTAGAAGAAGAATAAGAAATCGTGGGCATGATTTTTAAAATCTTTTTGGCAAGCCATAATTAGCTCCAGCATACCTATGCGATAGATACTTACATAAAAACATACATTTGAAGATTATATAAATCTAACTACGAAGATCATTTTCTTGAACTCTTAGCTTGTCTACGAAGCACTTTCCTATTAGCAGCATTGAGTTCCACCTTTCTGATTCTTACATTCTCTGGTGTAACTTCAATAATTTCATCATCTAATTCATTCATTTATTTTAATGATGGTCATTTTAATAAGAATTTTATACCTCTAATATATGTGATAGCTTCTTCAATTGAAAATTCTCTTATTGGAGCAAGTAACATTTTCTCATCTTTTTCAGTCGTTCTAATATTTGTAAGTTTTTTCTCTTTAGTAGGATTTAGATCAATATCGTCTTCAGTTTCATGTTCACCGATGACCATACCGTCATAGACCTAAAGAATGATATGAAGCTAAGTACCAGAAGTCGAAACAAAAAATGAAATGAGAGTGAAAACTGATGTTTTCAGATTTTATAAGGAGGAAATTTTTAGTTACCTTTTGACCAGGTTTGATAAACATAGTGCCATGCTTTTCAAGCTCCTTGATTCCATATGGGGTGGCGACCCCTTCGGTTGAAGAAACAAGAGCTCCTCTCTGAGATTTCTTCAGCGGTCCTTTGTGAGGTTGATATTCGAGAAATTCAGCTATCATGATTGCTGTTCCTTTAGTTTCGTTCAAAAGTTCAGAACGAAGTCCCAAAAGACTACGAGTCGGACAGGTGAAGGTCAGTCTATTATAAAAAAGAGTTAGGCAACCAATTGAACGAACTAGCTTACTTCTGTCTTTTGTCTGGTAAGTTTGCACAATCAACAAAATTGGCGCTTCTGTAGTTCATTTTCTCTATCACCAAAGAAGTATATTCCTCTCCCACTTCGATGCTGACTTTTTCAACAGGCTCCAACACCTTCTGGCCTTCTTTTTTGAAAAGCACAACAGGAGGAGTCAGAGAAAATTCATATCCTTCTCTTCTCAACTTTTCAAAGAGAACTCCTAGATGAAGATCTCCTCTACCTTGGATTTCATAGCCTCTGTTCGTTCCTTTTTCTTCAAATTTCACAATCAAAGAGACATCATTCTCAGCTTCCTTTTTCAGACGATCTTTGATGTTCGTCGTTGTGCTCTTCACGCTCTCTTTTCCTGCGAGAGGGGAGGTGTTTACATTGAGATTTACTCCGATCATTGGGGGATCAATAGGTATTGACTGTCAATGAGAACTCAAATTAGAAAACAAAGATTGCTGGTAAATAATGTAGCTTACCGGAATAACATGAGAATTTCCAATGAGATTGAGAGTATGTGTTACGGTGGTCTCTTGGAATCCAGCAACACTTACGATATCTCCTGCAACGGCTTTAGTCATCTCGATCTGTATCGAGTTTCAGCTTACAAAAAGATAGTAATAATTGTTCAAACCTGGTTCATGCCGTATCTCTTGACGATTCTCATCACCTTGGACATTTCCACCATCTTTCCGAGGCTATCTACAGACTGTAGTCTGTCACCGACTTTGATTTCACCCGACTGGATTCTTCCTAATCAAAAAGCAAAAATTTTTATTTGATTCTCATTCAAAAAAAGAGAGATGATCGATACCAATGAGCATCTTTCCGAAGTATTGGTTGCTTTCGATTTGAGAAACAAGCATCTTGAACTCCTCACTCGCATCCACCTTTGGTGGAGGAATGTGTTCAATGATACCATCTAAAACGCATGTCATATCCTTCTTCTCATCTTTCAAATTTGTAACTGCCCAACCATCTCTAGCAGAAGCATAGTAGACTGGGTAATCAAGAATTGAATCATCGTTTTCAAGTGAGCAGAAGAGTTCGAAAAGCTCATTTTCTATTTCTTTAACTCTGATGATTCATAAAAAAAAAATTAAAAATATTTGAATTAGCTTATTTTTTGCTCGTTAGAATAGTCATATTTACCTTGCACCACTTCTATCGACTTTATTCAGAATGACAATCGGCTTAATTCTTTGCCTGAGAGCCTTCTGTAACACAAATCGTGTCTGAGTCATTGGTCCTTCGACAGCACAAACAACAAGGGCGACTCCGTCTACCATAGACATAATTCGTTCAACTTCTCCTCCGAAATCTTGATGGCCCGGAGTATCCACAATGTTAATTTTATGGTCTTTGTAGGTCAGTCCTGTGCATTTTGAGCTAAAACACAAAAAGTAAGGAGTAAATCAAATAAGCTTTAAGAAGAAGCTAAATTACAGAATCGTAATTCCTTTCTCTTTCTCCAATTGATTGCTATCCATGGATTTTCCAGCAGTCTCGGCACCACACTGTTTCAGTAAGGCGTCTACCAGCGTTGTTTTTCCATGATCGACATGGGCAATAATAGCAATATTTCTAAATGTTTCCCTGCTTACGGAGTGAAGCACTTTCAGCACGTCTTCCTAATACGAGTAATTTCATGATTCTGTTAGAAAAGGGATGAGATATTGAATGATTACTTTGAGACCTGTATCTTTTGAAGATGCAGAAGAGGAAGTTTGATTAGGATCGACTGTTTGAGAGGTTGAAAAAGCAGCGTACGGGACGGTATTGTACAAAGAAGTGTATGAGAAGGTTTTGGCTAGTGGAGAGAGGCTGCCTTTTGCATTTGGCAGTAGTTTCTTGCTCGCAAACTTGAAAAGTTGCATCTGCCAATTTTACCCCCAAATTTTTATTGATAAATTCTTTAACTAAGTAACACTTTGATAAAAGAGACGCAAAAAAGGAAACATCTATTTTGGGACTGTTTGGGTATTTGATATATTATGATTCTATAAACTCCTCTTTATTCTTTCATGGAACTCTCGCTATTTGAAGAGAAGAAAAATGTTCTGTTGAATTCTAATTGAGCTGAGGCTCATAAGAAATTGGTTTGAATCAGAGACTAACAAAGTCAGACTGACTCTTGTTTTTGGGCAGTTTGGGAAAAAATTTTCACCGCAAATTGCAACTATTCAGAAGACTTATTATTCATGCAGATGACTGGCTGAAAGCTTTGACTTCTGATGATGGCGCATTTTGGGAGGTTTAAATTCAAATAACTCCAGAGATAGGAACAAATGACTAATCATTTACAGATGCGCTTAATCCTTCCAAGATTTCGAAAGTTTCTATACTTATTGATACGCACCTAATTCGAATTTATATGAGTTTTCTGTAGAACATCTGAGTGTTACTTTCATTCTTTGGGCACAAGATCAGGGGTGTGATTGATCGCTTTATCGATTAGTAATTAACAAATCTATACGCCTTCAGGAAACATTGTCTGAAGTAGTGACAGCCATCCTTTCTTTCCGAAGACAGTTATCTTTTTCAGGAAGCGTCCGTCTAAAGTGTCTCCGAAATCAGAGACTGAGAGCTTGATTTTCAAAAACATCGCCAAGACTACTAAAATGAAAGAAAGCTAGTTATCTATTAGACTCAAATCAGGTCTTCAACTAAAAACACAAAATTAAATCATTTGAAAAGAAAAATTTCCAGAATTTCATGGACAGAGAATCCGACCAAGACTTTGATTCTCCAGAATTTAGTGGTAATGGGGAAGACTTTGAAATCGAAACAGAGGGCTCTAACGACTTTGTAAACAAATTGCAGAGCAGAGAGCTCGCTTTCGAAAAAATGAACACAGAATTATCGAACTTCCTCCAAAAACATTGTTCGATCCAAAATCTTTTTGGATCTAAATTGACAGAATTCCTAAGCGCCCTGAAAAAGATCATTCAGAAGAACGTCCGAGGGGAGCATGAGTCAGATACGAAATTTTTTCAGAGCATCAAAGATATTGGATCCTTCAGTAGTGTATGTGGCAAGGCTCTATCTAAAGACGAACTGTATTTCAGATGCTTCGATTGTGATTTAATCGGTGGGAAACAAATTTCGCATTCTTGCTATGCCCTTCAGTGCCGCCAATGCTTTGAAAAAGCTAGCCATGAAGGCCACAAGGTTGTCACCCGTCTTTCGACTGGATCAGCTGTTTGCGATTGTGGTGATGTCGGAGCTTGGGCTAGCAATGGATTCTGTACGGATCATCAGGGATTTTCGAAAGAGAAAGCAAACCATGTCTTATCTCAAATCCCAAAGACTGTCGAGAAGAATTATACAGCTGCCTTTGAGGAATTTTTCTACCTCATCTTCCGATTCATTGAAGAGAATAAAAACACTCTCCAAGTAATCCAGAATCTTCTCCTACATTGTGCTATCGAAACCTTGAGGGAATATTATCACAAAGAAAACGACTGCTTCAAGCTGTTAACAATAAAACTTCTCAGATCAACGTTTAACAAAGACAAATTTTTGTTTCGACATGATTGTAACGATCTCGAACAAATCACTCTCAAAGAAACTAAGCATCCCTGCACATGCTCAGTTCTTGAACTGTTCTTCAGATTTGAATGCTATGTGGATGTACAGTGTCAAACTATAATCAGAGATCTCTACCTCGATCTATTTGTGGATTATGACTTCAAGAGATATCTGACAGCCGTTTACACAAAAATGAATCATTTCTATTATCTACTTGAAACAGGACAATCGAACGAGAGAAAACTCTCTAATGATGATGACATGCTTGGTCCTCTTTGGAAATCGAAAATGGCAGCCTGTATCGAATCCGAAAATGTAGCTTTGTCCACACAATTGCTTATGACAGATGATCTATCAATGATTGCTGCAAATGATGGCTACTTGAAAGTTTTTGTTGACGTTCTGAGAAGGATACTCAGATATAGTGGTGTCAGAGAGATAATTGAGAAGATAACCGAGATGGTAATATCATCTAGTCTGAATCTGGTTTACATTTTTGAACAAAAACAATCTGCAATCTGCGCATTGAAACAATTTGCTGTAAATGAAGCAATAATTAATGCAATCATGGATATTCAAAAAGGAGATCGAATACATCTGCACGATTTCATAAAAAATTTTCAAGTTGAGAAATATCCAGATTATCATCATTCTAAAATGATGATCACAGGTCGTCTTATCGAAGTGTTTGAAGATATGATGAGTAACTTATTTTCGATACAAGAGAAAGATATTCGAGAAAAAATCATCAGAGATTTTGGAGCTTTATTCAATCAGAATTACAAAGAATGGAAGAAATTCACAAAATCCAACTCTCTGCTAGACCAAACCAAGATAACTATCCATCAAGCATTTTTCCTCAGTTTTGGAGTTTTCGTCTCATTTTTGACGATAGAAATATCTGACTTGGAAGAACTGAGGAAAAGAATCAAAGATATTTTGGGCTTCAACAACGAAAGAGAATTGCAAGAATTTTGGGGAGACGTTCTCTATGAGTGCCTTAAATGCTTGACCTTTTTCAAGTTACTTCCTTCAATCCCTGACTGTATTCCAAGATTAAAATCTTTGGAATATGAATTCCGAAGACCGTCGCTTTATCATTTTTATCCTGGCTATAGGCTGGCTGATTATGAGGTCCTCCTTTCTCAACTCAGTTGCTTATTCATCCATGATTACACCCAAAGCAGAAATCCATTTGAAGAACTTCTCTCTTACACAACCAAGCTCAAAGGCTTAGATATACTTCAAAATTTACTCCCAGCAACATTAAGTTACTCTTGGAATAATTTATGCTTCGAAGTCTTTACATTCATCATGAAAGACGCAACTTCATACGCTAATATCATCAGACGACATATTGACAACTTCTTCATGCCTGCGAGCAAAATGAAACCTTTCTTTGAGGAAGTGATTAAAAGAATGGTTGTAAACTACTTACATATTTTCCCTTCTCAGAAGCTCGAAGAGATTGATTACGATCTCAAAAGATGCATATTTATCAAAAACGACTACACCATGCTGGACACGATTACAGATTTTGACACGCAAACCAAAAAATTGAGACTCAAAGAAGCTTGGAAGAAACGAGGAGTTGAGCCTCAAATGTTCTTCAAAAGTTTCGATCTTGATCGCAAGTTGCAGGCAGCAATCAAGGAGATCCATATGAAGGATAAAAATTTCAATATCATTTTAGGTTCTCCAGAACCTAGCTTGCTCCCACTCTTATCGTTTGTGGAGAGGTCGTTTACGATGCTTTATCTCATGGACTACGAGTTATTCTTCCAAATAGCTTTGTTATCATCAGAAAATCTCAAGGTCACAGGAATACTACGATTCATATACATGTGCCAAAAGACGCTTGAACAATTCTCGTTTCAAGATTTGAGTGCAATTTTTGATGAAAAGAAACTGAAAACTTTAAAGCAGGCAATTGACAAGCTCACAGAAGCACTCAGGAAAAGTAAGTTTAGTGAGGATTATTTGCTTACTATGGATAAAATAACTACGGTTTCAAACGTAATCGAGCAAAAGGTACTTCAAAAAAGGGATTTGTCTCAAATTATGAGTGAAGAAACAAAACGAGATAGCGGTATTATAAATGAAGACCCTGAAATCCAGAGAAAACTGCGCGAACAAAAACAAAAGGAGATCAAAGAAAAATTCCTCAAGAAGCAGCAAAATTTTATGTCAAAAACTTTAATGAACCCGGAAGAGGCTGTTCAAGATGACAGAGCGCTCAAAATCGAAGATCAAAACACCAATCCGATTTGTCAATATTGTTTGCACGAGATAGACACCCAAAAAGACAATTATGGATGTCCAGTGTTCTTTTCAAAAACTAACCTTCCTGACTATTGCCTGCTTCGGAAAAAAGAGCTCAGAGGGAAAAAATACTGGAAGGCAGCGGATCAGTATGGCCTTTGGGAAAATAATAAACAAGTAAAGGCGTCAGGATATTTAACTGTAAGTTGCTGTAAGCACTATATGCATCAGCAATGTTTTGAGATTTCTCAGAAAAAGGAGAATCTTTCAACTTTTAAAATGAACGCTCCTAATGAGTTCTTTTGCAATTTATGCAAGGTTTTATGCAACTTCTTCTTGCCTCTTACACTCAAAAAGACCGATAATGCCAAAGTCAAACCTAATAAAGAATGCAACTTGGACTATATCCTCAAGGCTATTCCGGAGGACTTAGACAAAAATTTCATGAAGACGGAATCACAAGTTGAAAACAAAGATTTCTCGAAGTTTGTTGATCAGCTCATAGTAACGAATTATGCTAATATGGAGAGAATTGATTTGGATGATTTCGATGAACCTGAAGATTTAATCCGATTGATGATTATTAAATATGCAGAGCTGATAGACGTGCTTTCTTTGCAGCGGCTTTATGAAGATAAACAGCTCTTGTCAACATGTTCAAAAATGATTCGTGAATTTTATTGGAGCGAGTTAACTCAATATATGAGCGTTTTTACTGGAAAAGCCAAGAAAGTCCGAATGGACCTTTTCGATTTAATAACAACTGAAAGGAAGTTTGACGATTCCATCGCATTTGCCAAAAAATTTGTCTTTCAGTCGGAGAATTCCACAGATATCATTCTGGAGATATTCTGGAATTTATTCATTCTGGAGAAAACCCTGAAAATAGAACTCACAACAGTAATTCCAATTCTCATATTATTGGGCACTATTATTGAATATTTAAAACTCTTTGTGGAAGAAAAGCTCTACGAGTTTCCGGATTCAATATTAGATTTGACGAGAGGTATATCTATCGATTCATTTGCTAAGTACACACTTGAGAACCTCGATATGGAACTTCCGACAGTGCTCTCTTTTCTTCGAAAAATTATTACAGTGACCGTTTCAATCGGCTATTTTGATCTTGAAAGTGATCAAAAAGGGCTAGTGAAACCTTCTGAAATACTGAAGCTGCTGCTAGGACTCCAACAGTCAAGTGATGTGAAGCAGTTAATCAACCAGTTCGTGATCTCTAACAGTAAAACTATCGAAGTCATGATCAACGCAATTAATGAGTATATACGAAATTTCCATCTAAGCAAACAGTCAGATCTCACAGTAACATTTGATGACTTGGATGAGAATAGTCTTCCTATTATCAATTTCCCAAAAGACTATCAGGAATTCCGATCCAAATATCAGAGACAGAAATGTCAGCTATGCAATGAATTCTCACTTACTGGGAGAGGTAGCGTATGTTTAATCTGTGGGAAAGTGCTTTGTCGATTTATGTGCAAAGATAGTAACCGAATGTTTTCAGAGGCGGGAAATTTAAACGAGCATTCTAAGAAAGAACATTGTGGCGTTTCCGCATTTGTAGATACGGAACTTTCGTTGGTTTTCTTTGTGAACACCCCCAAGAACGTGGTTTTTAAACACCTGTACGAAGACAAATATGGCCAAAGAATAGACCCTCACACGAACACGAACTGGGCAGACTACAAGCTCAATAGGCAAGTCATAAGTGAAATTAAAAAATTATTCGTTCAGAACGCCATCCCTCAGAAGATTTGCCGAATTATTGACGAGTCTGAAAAGAAAATAAAAGACGGTAGTATGTAAAACTTTAATTCAGCTTAGATGTGAGAAAAACTCTCATTTCATATATTTGATGCTTGCACAAAATGTAACTACTTTTCTGTATTGACAAATACAATTATCCTCAGGTTTAATCTCCATCATTTCCAAAAACTTCATGTGGCAATAAAAATTAAGAATCGATTGTCTATTCGCAGTTAACATCCCACTTAATAGATCACTCAAAACTAAATTATAAGACTTTAATACTCTTGATTTCGAGACTGCAACCATAAACTCCTTGAGCGACAAGAGGAAAAAAACGCGCTAATTTTGAGGAGAACTTGGCATATTGAACTTCTTTTAAGTAAATATTCTTGATGGGACATTGTGTTCCAACAGATTATGTTTACCAAGAAAATATTTTTAAAAGAAAACTATTCGTGGAGGTGTTGAGTGAAATTCTGATTAGTATCAAAATGATCAGAAATCAGTGTTATTGGCAATTGACCCTATTTAAGTGGAAAATATTTCAAGCTTTTATAAGACCAAATTTCTTAAAAAACAACATACATTGATAAAAATGGTAAGCTTTGGAGAAAATAACCTCTCTTGGATCTTCGCAAATGAAGAGCAAATTGCTCTCGAAATTCTTGAGTTTTTGAATGGGCGTGACTATTTCCATTTGATGACCCTGAACAAGCTCTTTCATCAGAAGATCTCGTCTGTAAAGGACCAATTAAAGTATGATATTATTGCTAGACAAACACTCGAACAAGACGACAAAATCGGTAAAAGTGAGAGTGATTCAGAGAATGAAAAACCTGCTGAAGAGGAGAAGAAGAAAAAAGAGCAACAGCAAAAAAAAGCTAAAAAGGCAAAAGGCAATATTACAATCAAAAACATAGATGGTTTGCAAGTTACTAGACTCAACGTTTTTGATCGCAAGGCTGTAGAGAAGGTGTCTGAGTATGAGTGGATTCATATTCCCTTCGAAGAGGCAAAGGAAACACTCTCGGCTGGATTGAGGGCCAAGTTTGCCAAAGACAATTCTAACTTTTTCTTCAAGTCTGCAGCAAAAGGAAAGATTTTTGTTGTTGCTCGCTGTCTACTGGACCAGACGCTAGACATTGACGACATTGAATTGAAAAATGGTGATGATGAAAATAAATACGAATCGCTTTACAAGACTGATTCCCTTGCTGGAAAGATTTATGACTTTAGTAATAAGTCTCAGATGATTGAGAGACAAAGAGAATTTCTTGAGAAGCTCCAGGAAAAGAAAGAAAAAGAATTGGCAGCTAGCAAAATAACCCTGGATTTCTTGAAAAAGCTTGAAAAGATCACGATCATTCTTTGTCAAGGAGGATACTTTTCTGTAGCTATTTACGATAAGAACAGATGCATCTTCCATAAGTCTGATCATAAATATGTGGTCAGAAAAAAAGCAGGACAGAGACAAATAAATAAGGACTCTAACTCCGGAAGTAATATAAAATCGATGGGATCACAAATCAGACGGGATCAAGAGAAGAAACATCACGAAAATATTAAAAGCATCCTACAAGATGCATATAAGAACATTGAAAACACCGATATTATTTTATGTCACGCTCCAGGTCTTAACAAGTATCTGGTTATGGAGAAAGGAGAGCCTCTGTATCCTCTCAGAAAAAAATTTAGATCACTCTGTCTCTCCACAAAACGAGCAAACTATAGCGAGATAGAAAGAGTGGCTGAAAGCATTTTTAAGGTATATTTGATCGAAAAACCTGAAGAGAACCAGATCAAGGTCTAGAAGAAAAAACGAAGGGTTTTTTATAACAAATAAATTACGGTATAAAGAAATGGCGTTATAGCTAACAATTATATGAGAATTTTATTTCTTCATACCACCACCACCTCTACCTTAATTTTTATCGTGAAAGTAACGGATATTCCTTGGTTTTTGCTAATAACCAAAGCCTAGTCGGAATTCTTGAAAGCAAATGCTGATTGCTAAATTTTTTAATTTCTTAGGGAATTCACCTCCCACGAATCAATCAAGAACTTGGGTGATTGGTAAGTACAGATCTACTTTGACTTGGCTTTTTTTGGCTCTTACTCAAGAATGTTTGTTTGAATTTTTCATTATTATTTCGTCGTTATTCTTGATATAAAGGGCAACCAAACTAAATGCTTCGCTTAGTGCTTATCACTACCATATGAAATCTATTATTAAAATCATAACACTCAATTGATTATGCGAAGACAATTTTCATTTCATTTTGATCATTCCCTACAATATAAATTTCCGTCAAAGTAGCTATATCTAAAGTTGAATTGCTCTTTTATTATGTAGTTATTTTTCTCGGGAATTCGTTGTCCATCCGACTCCATCATTATTGTAACCCGGAAGTTTTAGGAGCAAAGCACTATGTTTAGATTGATTGCCTCAATTTAGAATAAGACTAGCACAAGAAAAGTTCAATCATTAACTGTTGAAAATCATTAGATGTGATCGCTTACTTGAAGGCCAGCAAAATTTGCAAGCTGCAATGGTTTTCCGGTATCACTTGTACCTCTGTTTTCAAAGTACCATTTTTTGGTAAAATCATCGCAGTCGAGTATTTCGAAGAGGAAGCCATTCACTTTAATAACATTTCCGACATAGAGGTGCTCAGGTGCAAAGTAGACACCGCCCTTCTCGAAATTCTTATATCTTCCTTTTTCCAAGAACTTCCCTGCAGAAATACCTATATTTGAAAAAAACGAAAAATGTATAGATTAGTTAGGAATTGAGTTTCAGCTAATAATGTTTACCTGAATTTCTTTGCTCTGGTTCGTAGATGAGAAGAGTGTCATCATGCAAATAAAATGTAATAATGAATCTTCTCTCAATGTCTTCAGGAATCATCGTTTTGAGTTTGGCATAGTATCTTAGGTTCCCTTGACTATCCATCCATTTATAGTAGTCTTTTTTAGGAGCTGTGGGAATCAGACGATAGGCGAAGCTAATATCATCTTCATCACCCCAACCGTTATAAGGAGGGATTACCACCTCTAATTTAAAGTGTAAAAACACAGTTTTCCCTCTGACTACTAACAAATGTAGTATTATTACGTTTTTTCTCATTTGGTTGCGGTTTTTCAATTTTGCCAATAGGGAAATCGATCCCATACTTGGTCTTATAGTATTCATGCGTATAAGCATCACATCCATTAATTTTGAATTTGCGCCCAAAAATTTCAATAATATCTCCATGCTTCAAATTTGAAAGAGCTCAGAGGGGAGAGAGATCAAGTTTTTTTATGCTTACCACAATTTCATGAGGTTTGACAAACTGGTCTTCGCTTGTCTGACCAGGTTGGTTCAGATTGAACCTCTTTGGAAGTTTTTGGCGTTTCAGGAACATTGGGAAAGGATCTTTGCCATTATTAGGGAAATTCACTTCCCTAATTTCAATAGTGTCATCCGCGAGGAAGTAGTGAATGATATATGGTGTGTCAGTAGTGGAGGTGTAATATCTGAGAACCTATCAAGAATAGAATTTGTGAGAAAACTAAGCGTAGAAACATCTAAAGTTTACTTTGCGATCATTTTCGAGGAATTGTTTTTGAGAAGCCATTCTACCTCCTCCGAGCTGTGATTCTAGATAATCCTTCATCATTTGGTCTTTGACAGGAACGAATTTAGTCGAAGACTTGAGTTCATAGTTGTCTTTTGGCATATCGATCTGATTTGGCTGAGGACATCCTTGTTTCTCATAGAATTCCCTAGTATAGGGGTCGCAATCATTTATTAGGACACTCCTGCCAAATATTGTTATCTCTTTGCCAATTTTGAAATCATAAGCACCAATGAAGGAGCCACTACCGTCAGCTTTCAAGACCTATACACAGAAAGAAAAAAGTTATCAATTTTAAAAAATCATCACGCTAAACTGAAGTCTTTACCCTCTGACGTTTCAGAAATGCACCTGGTAAGATGCCACTGTTTGAGCTCTTAGGTTCACTGATAGAAATAGAGCCATCAATCAGATAGAAAAGTATAATCAATTTTCGGACTCGATACGCCTCGATGGGACTTTCAGGAACACTCTCTTTAAAGTATCCATAAAATCGTAGCACCTTTCATTTATGTGGATAAGAGGCAACATAAAAATTATAGAAAGGATTTTGTGTGATATATATATAAATGGAGAAGAAAAGAGAGCGGTTATCAATGATTAATTACATGTTTATCCAATCTGACCCATGAAGGGTTATAGTGCTCTGTGATTTCTGGGAGAAGGCTATGAGGTTTAAATGCTAAATGACTGCTGGACATGTTATTCTCGTTCAATGAACGAGTCATATCAGAGCTCAGAACCGGTTTGAGACGAGGTAGAACATAATTTGGGATCACTTCGCCTTTCTAGAGAGATTTATTTTTGTGTTTATAAGAGAAGAGCAATTATGTTGTGTAATACCCAATTCAAGTTCTGTTGCTGTTTTACCCAGCTGATTCTTTTGTAATTAGGGCTGCTTTCTACTGAATGTGTAGGGTAGTAACCCGGAAGTTTCGGTAGTGCAGATGCCATAGATTGACAAACAACTCAGACTTTTTTTATTTATAGTTCAATTAGTTATTTTATCTTAATAAAGCAACCTATGTGATCTTTTGCGATCGATGTAAACAACCTTAATTTATAAGCTCAACTTTTTGTGAGGTTTTTTTAATTAATGCTAATGGTGAAAAGATTGAAAGTAGGGTCCCAATGCTTCTCACATTGTCTAATTGGCAGACAAGTAACCCTACTTGTACAATTCATGAAGAACGATAATAAGTAAATAAAATTTCAGCTTTCAATCAGGAAATATTAATTCTTTTCAAGTTATCGACTTGAATAATATCCTTATGACATATAATATAAATTAAACACGTCAGGAGATGGAGATGAGTCAGAGATTTTTTTCTCATGTTCAGTCATATCATCCATGGAATTCTTTGAGAATTTTTTTTTGGATAGAGTCGGTTTTCATTTGTTTCAATAAGAATCAAATTAAAATAAGGCAACGCATCAGTTACACGTGAAATATTTCCCAATTTCAAAGAATGAAGAGAGTCACTAGATCAGGTGTTGCTTTTTCATCAGAAGACAGTGCTGATACTGATCATTCAATGAATAGTTCGGTTGACGCCAAGGAGCATCATGGAGACAATCGTAAGATAATCGTTTTTTGAATTCTTATTTATTTGCTTCTTTATCATGTAACTCTTAGCATCTTCCAAAAAAGTAAGCAGTCTCAGAGATCAGATCAACAAACTGTTCCTTGCAGAGCCAGAAATTTTAGATCAGATTAAGTTTGAGAAAATTCAAGAAGATGACTTTTTTCCTGAAATTTCCAAGAAAGAAGAATCGAAACAATCAGCAACAATGCCTCAGAATACTCAAAACCAACAGCAGCAAATAGCATCACCAAAAAAGAAGTTGACAGCAACAAGCATGCTCTCTCTAGGCTCTTCCGATGAGTCTATGACAGATGGAGGAGAAAAACCCAAAAAGCCTCAGGTCACTTCCAAATTTTGGAACGTTATTCACAAAGAGATGGTTGGAAATGTGAAACAGAAAGCGTTTCCCTCAATCAAGAAAATAAATAATGTGCTCAACATCTACAAATCAAAGCTGGATGCAGCTGATACAATAACAGATTTTTCATCAACAAATCCGACAAAACAGGCTCCACGTTACAATATGGATCAAGGGCCTACAGAGGGTAGGCAAAAAGATAAAAAGAATCTTAAGGGAAAAGATGGTGATCAGAGCTCTTTTCGTGCCCAGACAGAGTTTCTTGACGAATCAGGGGTAGAAGTTTTCTCTTTTAAGAGACGCATGCAGTTAGAATTCAAGCAAAAGCGAGACAATTCCTTCCAAAAGAAAAAGAAAGATTCTTCCAAAATTGAAAATCCTTCACAGTTAGGAAGCGGACTTGAGGATCAAGGCAATACAACATTTAAAAAAATTCAAGCCAAACCCACTCTCAGCGAAACTCCGAAGGCAGAAGCACAAACTTTATTGTCATTAGAGCCAACCAGGTCAGTTGTCCGAAAAGACAGCAAGAAACTCACGACTAAAGGAGGAGGAGGCGTCATGTTTGGTGTCATTGAAAGACTCACTAAAGCTTCAAAGAAAGATGAGAGTGTGAATATGGAAGGAAAAGAATTTAAATATGCCAAAGCGAAAGAATTGTTTGCAGAGAGACAGAAGGCTACCGATTTCGAACAGTTTAAGAGAGATGCAATTAAGAAAATCAAACAAAGCAAGAGAGAATTTTATGATAAGATCCAAAATTCCAAACCTATTGTTCCGGAGTCGATCAAATTTGTGAAAGATAAGGTATCACGAAGAAACAATTTAATGATGCCAGATTTTGAGAAAGCCGTCAAATTCAACGAAAAAGAGAAGGAGTTTATCTTTATGCTGAATGACTTGCCAGGAAACAATGAAGATCGCAATGCAATTACAAATGATAAGGAAAACATGGAAAAGCTGAGTAAAATTATGGAAGGAAATCTTCACTACATTTGGAAAGCATATCAACATCATGTCAATTAGTTGTTGAGGAAATAAGAAGCATGAATATCACAAAGTTCAACATGTAGGAATTTTATATTTTGTCAGTTGTAATTTCACAAAACTTAGGTGGGAAATGACAATAATCTATTAAGTTACCGAGAAAAAGAAGCAACGAATTGAATTGACTTCATGAATACAAAACTATAGAGCTATATATTTAGATCGGAAATTCATAGCTTATGTCATGAGAATGAGCATCCAGAATTTTCAGTTTGTGAACTATCATGAGTTAAGATACAAAATGAGAGAGAGAAGAAGAAAAAAAGTGAACTGTAGTTACAATGTTACAGTAAGAATATTGGAAAACTACTGCTTCAGTTGGCCCAACTCATCCACTGTCACATTATCTGCGTGTTTGAAACGGTTATCATGCGTTTTTGAAGTTTAATCAACAGTATTGGCATTAATAATTAGGTTTCAGTCATTCAGTTGTCTCCAATGAAAGCTTCAGTGGTTCTTTTCTCGATGCTGATCTTTTTGATGATTGTTCCTCATTCACTGCAAAATCGAGCGGCTGCTCAGGTGAGCCTGAGCTCGAAAAGTGCAGCTAGAGCCAGAAAATCTCAAGCAAATACGTAAAGTTCCCAAAATATGCCAAATTTATCGTGTCATTCCAGGGAAACGACATCCTACAGTTGTATCTACACCTGTACCTCGGCGACCTCAGGTAGCACTGACAGCACTTGCACATCATCTCTCATTACGGTGGCAATGTAACACAAATATTTTTATTGGAAATCATATTTTTCAATTTTACATAGAGATGAAGATATAACAACTGAAGCAGAAGCGCTTGCTCAATGTCAGAGTACATTGAGTACTGAATATTCAGTAGCAAGTGATTTTTGTGTGAATACTCGAAAGAAATGCGCAGCTCCAACTGCTTCAGCGGCTCTGGTTACTCCCAATAATACTTAATAGATAATATCATCATGTGTTATCATGTATATCAAATGAGATGAAATCTTTTTCTGCTCTGTTCATAATAATATACACATAATATGCATAGAGGGGCAATCTGAAAGTCCTTCAAATTATTATGGACAACTAGCACCTCAATTTCAACTGAATACTCTCAAATATGAAAAATAATTAATGTATAAATAGAATGAAAAGCTAGGCAGTCGTAGGGTTAGAGAGCAAAAATCGACGTAATGAAATACGCTAATTAGAAATATGATAGATAGTTTCATTAAAACATATGAACTTAGCGTGTTGTTGGAATTTAAATTTTTAATATATTTTTGAATTTCGTAATGCAGAACAATTCATCTTCAAGCCTCTTGAAGGAAGTGATTTTGGACGAAAAATCAAAAATCACTATATCGGAATACCAAATCGCAAAGTTAACGAAGGAGGAATTGAATAACTCTGCAAAAATGATGGAAACAACGACGGGAAAAGATTTTATAAAAGTTTCTATTCAGATCGACCTCTCTTCCAAAGCACTTGTTAATGTATCCTACTTCAATCAATCACTCTTTCACAATACTTAATGAAAATCAAAAGGCGATTTCGTTTACTCTTCGAGAACAGGATGATGATGAAGAGTCGAGTGATGTACCTTTCACATTCTTAGAAGTCGAAGGACACAAATCTGAAGGGAATATTTTTGAGAAATTCATCAATCAGCCAAGTACAACGCAGCAACAACGGAATCAAAGTGAAACAGTGCATTCACAAAATCAAAATGATCCTACCCAAAAGTAACAATTGATTTTCCTCAAATAAACCAAAAAAATATTCTTAGGATCAGTGTTTTGGGAATAGCAAAAATTATACGAATTTCTCTCTTAGTGCAGCGAAGTTTTCTTCAAGAACAGATTTTAATGAGCAGCATGATGAATGAAAAGAAACATTCACTTAATCCTCACTCGAAGCAACAAAAGACTGGTGGCAGACCTCGCAAAAATCCATTAGAAGGTAAGAAACCCATTGAATTTATGAAGGCAGACTTGTTTCAACACATAGACCTTCAAAATCTTGAAGATGGCAATTATGATGACGATGAAGGGGCAGAAGAGGAAGAAGAATTAGAATATGATGATGATTATGATGAAGAGGAAGATCGCTATGATGATAGAGATTGGCGGCGAGAGCCACATCGCAATGGAAGGCGACATCACCAAAATAAAAGTTTACAAGAAATTGAAGGCGGAGATGACCTCGAATGGAAATTGATATTCATACATTATTTCACCAGTGTTCAAATTTATGGATACTCGTTGTATTCAAGTCCCCCTGCTTCCCATGTTGTTTCTCTGCTCAACATTTCAAATATCTTTCGGAAGAACAATAAAACTGAAGAACTTATAGAGACAGAAATCTTGCTGAGTTTTTCATTAATCAATGCAAGAAGATTTGTTCAAGCAGCAGAATTACTACGAAAAAACAGCAATCTTTTTGTTGCTCAACATGATCAATTGATGAGTCATCAACAACAACAGCAGCTTTCACGAAAAATGCCTCTACAGCAGCCCCCTAGAAGTAAAACTGGAAAAGAGCTAATGTTTGGAAGCACCCAAAACATTTCATCAAAGCAAGTAGGTAGTGGGTCAAGTAAATTATTGCTTCGAGCAGCGAAACTTGAAATCATACTTGCAGACGCAATCAACCAACATTCTATGTCAAATGAAAAGATTGGGGCTCTTCAGAAGGCTGCAGAATATTTCTCAGGTCAGAGAGGAGCATTTAGTAGTAACCGAATATCTCCCAGCTATGATATTTATAGTGCGCTCTTACAACTTTCGCCTATCCTCTGTCGATTTTTGACCAGATGTTTGAATGATAAACTTGAACCTCTTCGAGTCGCTGCTATTAGAACGCTCGAATTCATTCTTGAGCACCTTGGTTGTAGTGTAGGTTTGTACCTGCCGAATATTTTGAAAGCAATGCTCCTGACTTATCCGTCCCAAAATTTCCTGGCTCTCAATTCAAATCGAGAACACATGGGAATGAACGATCTTGACCCTCTTGATGCACCACTAAATATTCGCTCAGCAGCTGCCAAAAATAAACAAAAGAGTGAGAAGGAAGGTGGCAAAACTAAAGATGTCGAAGAACCTGCTGGTAGGTCTGGTGGAGAACCTGGAATGCATTCTTCAGCAAACCTCAAATTTTATATTGACATTTATAACCATCTTCTCGAAGACATACTAAATGTGGTGACATGGGCTTCATCTCAAATCCTGCATACCATTTTTCAAGACATATTGCTACCAAATCTCTTTCTACCAGAACTGAGAAATGACTTGAAGATTTATTTGTTTCGACTCTCAGAGAAAATAATCAATATATGTCAGGGCGATCTTGTGATAGGAATATCATTCTACTCAAACCTGCTGGATACGCTAGAGAGTAAATCCTCTGCCATAAGACTCTCGGCTCAAAGACTATGGGAGGCTGTAAAATCTAAGATTGTGTTCAATCTTGACAACAAATCTCTCTCTAAAATTCTTGAATGGGTTGCTGACAGTCTGTATATGTTAGCAGAAGATCAAACTCTTCCTCCAGAAAATATCAACGATTTGAACTACCTTCTTGATCTTCTCGCGGTTATTTGCTCCAGAGAAGCAGCCATTAATAATAATGGTTCAGCAGACGCTCCAAAAAAGCCAATAGCTAGGGTTTTAACCTTGCAGGCACCACTGAATTTAAATATTGTAATCAAACCATTGATAGTATGGTTAGAACTTATCGCCAATGCAAGTGGAAATATCAACAACATCGATCTCTTTAAAAGTGTGTGGGTGGTCACTGTTGAACTTTTAAAGATCACTCCGACATCTTTTGAGGAGGGGCCAACCATCTTCGAGATTGCGTATCCTCTTCTATGGAAGGTATACAATTATTGCCACGAGTCAAGTCCGACCGTCTACATGCTCAATTTCTTGATCATTGTGCTCAATGCAATCAAGGTATTTATTCGAGATCTTCTTCAAAGTACTTATATTAATCTATGTGTGCAACTAATAGGAAAAGAATTCTGAATTCTCCGAGTTTCTGAAAGAATTTTTAGCATTATTCACAGAATGCATTCCCCACAGTGTTTTCGATGAATCATTCATGGTGTTCGACCATTTGGTAAATCAGTTAGCTGGAGAGCTTCCTGAAGAATCAGTCCAGGTATCTTTGATTCGAGTCTGTGGGCAAAACTCATTTCGTCTCAATTATCACAATTTTAGAAATGCATTGTTGCTCTGATTGATCAATTCACAATGAGAGGGAAAGCACAAAAGCAATCCAAGAAAAATTTTATTGCAATTCTAATGAATGTTCCAAATTCGACCACTACCAGAAACATCAGAAACAGCCAATTTTACAGCGCTCTCAAAATTTGTCTATTCGATAATCTCGAACCTACTGAAGAAGATGACGTCTTCTTGAACTATGGTGGTGGAATGGAATTGCATACGCACACCACACTCTTGGATGAAAGGAAATTGAATACCAGCATGAAGAAGCAGTCGAATGATGCTATTACCTCTACCTACAACACCAAGAAAATAGATAATAAGCAATTCAATAAATTATATGAAAATTTTTTGGAAAAACTATTCTTCGCCCAGGAAATGATCAGTCAAATTAGAGAGCACCAGTTTGCATTTCTGGTGTATATTGTGGCAGATGGAACTTTACAGTACTCTCTTGAGAAATTGATGAATTCTTCTAATTCAAAAGTTCGGTTGATCTGCCTGGATCTTCTGACCCTCATTACAGATGCATACTCACAGTACAAAGATTTTGGGTTGAATTTCACCAATAGAGAGTCTAGAGGGTTGTTAGTTGAAGAACCATCGACGATGCATTCTGCTGTGCCTGAATTCGAACTATCTGATAACTCAGCTGGGAGAGGTTATTTAACTAGTCTCAAGATAGTCTTTCTGAAAATGTCTTTGAATCTGCTGAAGCTATCTTTTGATACGGTCCAAGATCCAAAATTACACAATTATAGTCTTAGTCTTCTTCGTCGTTGCTTTGAAGAGTTCTTGCCAAATTGTGACATCCAAGAAGAATTGGACAGATTTCAGAACAAAATGAATCAACGTGAATTCCTCGAAGAAGTATCAAAAGCAGAAATTATTGACATTGAAAATGTTTCACTGAATGCTACTGTGAAGGTAAATTTATTTCAAAACTTTCTTACGAATTCTCACGTCTTTGTAGTTAAAATTCTCAGATATTCATTACATACATCTTAGAGGAGCTCAAATTCTGAGATTTTGGCCCAATGTTCAAAATCTATCACTCTCTTCTTGGGCCAACATAAGAACTCAGGCTGTATCCCTTTTCTTGATGTTTGTCAAACCTGATATGGTAACTATAATGCCTCTTTTGAATACAATTAATAATTTCATTGTAACTCAAAAGAATGCCTATAAAGCCAGCATCCAAAAGAAATTGAAAGGGCTTGTGCTTCCCTTGTTAAGTTCTTTCCTGACTAGTAAAGAAGTGGATATGAGATATACTGGACTGATCGTGCTCGGAGCTCTATGCGGCATGAATGAGAATTTTGAGCAATTGGGGAATTCTCTGCTGGAAGTTCTTCCTTACTTTAGGAGACTGTCAGATCTTATTCCTCTTGCTGTGTGGGAAAATATTTTTGATTTACAGGTGAGATCCATTAATCCAATCGTTTGATTAACAAAATTTTCCATTTTTATTTTAGCGAGATTGGAATACTCTTAATAGAGATCTTGCAACAACTTTGATTCAGCTCGCTGCTCCTAAAGACTCCATCCACCATTTTTATCGATTAAAGAAAGAAGGATATGCACTCAGAGTCAACAGTGAAAAAAATCAACAACAAGCATTCAATGAGTCAAATCAAAAGTTCAATCTAAGTAATTTCTCTCAGTTCTCTTTGATTGGAGTGGACTATCAACAAATCCCAGCAGGCAAACAGCAGCAAGATGACTCAGCATTGAACATTTCGGGAATGCTCAAACAGACAAATCTTTCAAACAAAATTTATGACTCACCGATAGATATTAAGGATCATGCCTCTAAAGATCAATTCTATACGAATCTCAAAAATTCAGATCGTATGTTACAATCGGGGGGAGCTCGAGCGAAATTTTTTGATGACCAAAGCAAGATGTCGCCACCACAAGAGACTGACAGATTCACTGACAACCTAGAACTGGATGGACAAGAAATATTCTGGCTAGAAAAGGCTTCATTGGAGACAATATTGGAGTATCTCTCGTTGTTCAGAGTTGACTTGAAGATAAGTCCGAATTATTGGCTCGATAATCAGACACTTTATTCGGCCGATACAGCAGACAAAAGAGGAACACCTTCGGAAGCCCTAATTGAAGAGCAGCAAGATGAGTATCCTGCAGACAGATATTATTACGCAGAAAATGAGGAATTAGCATTAGGTGACCTCAATCCATCTGTGAGTAGTGGAAATGGCAATCGCAAAGGAAAACCAATCTTCCAAGAAGATAATAATGTAGACCTTGATGACTTGGGAATCATTGAACTCGAAGAAGATGAAGAATGGATGGAGTATGCAGATGAGCTTGCACAAAAGCGGGTACATAGTAATCAGGCAATGTCTCGCAGTCGAACAAGTCAAAGAAGCGAAACTTACTCCGGAGGCAATAGCAACAAGATGCCAAATAACGGAAGTTACTACTACAAGAACAATCGCCGAGAGATTAATGAAGGAGGAAGTCCTACTGCTTTAGGACAGCATCAAAATTATGACTATCAGAGTCGTTTTGATCCAAGCCAACGATTGACACCGGCTCAGTTCAAAGATTTACATCAGCAGCAACAGCAGCAGCAGGGATATGGGAGAGGAGGTCCCCATGGAAGTGGTGGCCGTGGATTATCACCAACTAGAGCAAATCAAAACATCATACATGTAGTCGATGATTTTACCAGTACTCAGAAGCCATCTGAGATAATTGATCATCAATTAGATAAAATGAGCAGTAATCTTCGAGAAAAAGCAGTCCTAAGGCCTCAAAATCAGCTCTTTCGACCCCTTACCCCTCCTGTGAAAAATCAAACCCAACACCAGCCAAAGGAAGGAGCAGCTTTTATTGGTTATGACGATGGAGACGAGCAAGAAGAAGTTGAGACCGAAGGCCGTGGCTCTCGATATCAAAATAATCGAAAAAGATATCATCATAGTGGAGGAAGAATGGAAGCTCCTGATCAACTATATCAGCAGCCTTATCCTTCTCGCTCATTAAAGGAATCGCACTCATCAACCCAGCTTGAAGTCATCGCAGGCTCTGCATCGCCCAAGAATTTGATAATGGGAAACGAATCTGACTCTTCTCAATCTTCGGAATCGCAAATACCATTCTACGACCACTCAGAACCTCCAGAAACATTCGCTCCTGAGGGACTAAGTAAAGATAAGTCTGATCCTGAAATAACCGTTGTAAAATCACCAACAAATGCCAGCTCCTCTAAAGCACAAACCGCTGCAGATGACGAGCTAAAAAGTGATGAAAATCGGTTAAAGGTCCCCAACACAAAGCCTGGTGAAGTGCATAGAGATAAAGCTGGTGTAGATGAAAAAAGTAATGTTTTAGACAAAAAAGGAAAGCATTCTCGAGAGGTTTCAGCTCTTTTAAATGAAAAAGCATCGAAGCCAGAAGATGAACGTAAGAAAGAGAGATATCCAGAAGTTGAAATTGAAGATGATGATGAGAGTCATCCAATTGAAACCAAAGGAGCACAGAGCAGCAAGCAATTATCGAATATTAAAAAAGAAAGCAGCAGCAATACTGAAGAGCATATAGAAAGCAATAAACTAGAGGGAGTCCAGAGACAAAGTGATCCTTCTTCAGAGACATTTTCTCGTCCCAAAGGGGGTGATGCAAAGCTTCAAAGACCTCGTGATCCCACACCAGTTGAAAAGTCTTCCACTAATCCAAGCAAACAGAGCAGGGATAAGGAAAAAACCAAAACAGCAAGTCATTCAGCAGCAAAAGAAGAGTCAAGATCAAAACAAGCTAATGAGAGTCAGCAGCAGCAACAGTCCGCAGAAAATGAATTTAGAAAATTACAGCCAGAAGAATCAAAAAAATCTTCGCAAAAATATAAAACTCAAAAGGAACAAAATAATAATAAAGGATTATTCAGATTTCCTGAGTCAAACTCAGTAGAGCACGATTTTGAAGATGAAGTTTATGAGAAAGACCATTCCTTTGAAAATTTTAAGCTTAGTTCAGATCTCAAAAACCAATTTTCAAAGTTTACTGGCTCGTTGTCTAGTATCCAAAGGGCTGTGGAAGGCAGCAAACATAATTCTGACAGAAAGGAAAAAAGCCTTCCCATTCCATCTACTTCTTTCCACGCGCAGAGAGGTGAATCTGCCGCCACTGGAGCTCAACTTCATCAACGAGGGAGTCCATCTTCAGCCACGAAGAATAAAACAATGAAAAATATTCTTAAGAAAGCTGCAAAAATCCTTAAAGAAGAACAGACCGGATTAAACGAATTCTTAGATAAGCAAGAAATGATTCTTAAAACTACCGGCATACACATAAAAGATAACCTCAATCTTATGGATCAGCTTCTAGTATCCCTTCAAAAAGAAGGGAAAGGTCAAACAAAAATGGGCCTCAACACAACAGGGACATCCAATTATGTGTCGGAGACGAATAAAAGAAGTATCTCTGCTGAGAAGAACGCAAAGAATATCGTTCCGAAGCCTCAACCTCTCACACATCTATCTAAAGGACAAGGAATGCTCACAACTATCCAACCTTTTATGAGTAAGAGCCCAGCATACGGTCGATCACCGGGTTCGAACCGCAAAAATCCCCGAGATAAAAAAGGTAGCAAAAAATTAGGCACATTCATGCCTGGACCTTCTTTGGCTCCAAAAGTGCAGTCTGTGAAAGGCAAGTATGTCACTCCTTTGCGAAATAATTTCCTATCTCAAGATGATCCTTCTCTGTTGAACAAGAGTGACCTAAATAATCAAACACTTTAAAATTAAAGTTTTGTGCATTATTTTTCTTCTTATTATTTCTAAGTATTTTTTACTCACAACCCACCACATATCCATATTGGCAGCTGGCGATGATGTCTGATTTCATTCGAAGATTTTCCAAAGGGTTGAGAATTTGAAAGGTTGTAAAGTGAACGGAGACAGAATAGCTTTTTTTTTTTTAACCTTAATATTTAGAAGACATTAACGCTGATATATTGACTTAAAAAATTGTGTTTGTTAGAGTCGAGACTATATTTCAAGACAGACCAGATCCATAGCGATATGAATAGATGATGGTGCTTCATTTGAGGTCCACTTATAACCATTAGTCAATATTAAGTATGAAGCGAAAGATGAACCATTGATTTGAGAATCTCCTTCCTTTTGCACCATGTCAGGAATTTTGTTATGAAAAATAGCGAGCAGTTAAGATTTGCTTTTTAATCTGTGTTTACATAGAGGAGTATTTGTGTGCAAAATACAACCGAAAAACGTCAATTTTGGTTGGACTCTGTGAAATAATCGGTTTATATAATGTAATGAAATCAAAGGAATTTAATAAAACAACAAGTTTTAAGTAACATGATTTTGATGCTAATTGGTGTAACAGGCAATCAGAATCTTGCGGAATCTACTCCAATTATTCTCAAGGTTCTTAATTAGCCTCTCCTTCTCGATAAGGGGGATTTTACTAAAATCTTTAACTGATTGAAGAAATAGGCTGACACCTTTCAAGTCTCTTTCGAAGTTTTGGAGCAGATAATCCAAATTTCCAGTCAACTTCGTTCGAATTTTAGTGGCTTCTTGCAGAATTTTGTATGTATCAAACAACACATTTGCAGACCCTTGTACATCATAGGTTTTGATGTTTTTATCTTGAATTTCTTGAAGAGTTGGGTTCTTCATTTCGGGATCAAGATCGACATGCTTCATTTCATAATAAGTATCAATAATGCTCAGGTAGATTTGTATTAGCGGAGGGTTATGATGTAAATCCTTGTCTAACATCTCGCAATACCGCAATTCTTGCCATCTCTGACTCACTTTCAATTCTTGGCTTTCAATGGCGGCTTTAAATGTATCGATGTTCAAGGTCGCCGTATTAGAAGCATCTTGCATCATTCTCAGCTTGGTAAACAATTTAATGATACCATCTGTGTAGAGGTCTGTCAATTTTTCCAGTACAAAATCAACAAACGTATCAAATCGAATAGTAAACTGACTTGTTTTTTCTTCGGCCGTTTTGATTATATTTGAAGATTGATTTTGGTTGTACTGCCTTTCAGAAAGTTGCAGGTAGAGATCCTTCTCTACTAGTGTATTAAACTCGGCGACAATATCAGCAATGCTATCACTTGGTACCTTTTCAATCCTCAATATTTCTTTCAATACTGTCGTGAGTTTTGCAGTC
>ENA-UOTZ01000491-UOTZ01000491.1-compost-metagenome-genome-assembly--contig:-NODE-491-length-33012-cov-14.794383_pt1 | contig 33012 bp, 27 predicted proteins | sample MGYA00238144_ERZ746983 | MGnify/ENA primary metagenome ERZ746983 (study PRJEB28759, sample SAMN06268863) | compost metagenome | isolation source: single cell | place: USA: California, Emeryville, Joint...
GTTGAGAAATGTTGTATTTATATTCACCCTCTCTTAGGTACTTTTGGGATTTGGGCATTTTCTCTACAGATCAAAATGGAACCTTAGTGAAGGTCTTGGACGCGATTGGAATATCATACCCTAAACATCTCCCACGAGCTGCTCCAGGAAGTGATCCAACCGCAGACTCCGCTTTTGAGAGCGAAACGATTCTGTTTTGGGTGCTCTATACATTCACAGTAGTGCAATATAGAACATACAAAAGCGCCATTTTCAACCAATTCGGAGTGGTAACATAAACTTTCTTATTAAAATTTGGATAATTTCATTCGTGAATTGCTAGAACCTCACAGAGCTGCTGCTAAAGCAGAGTTTTATTAAAAAATATGTGCCAAATCTGCGTCAAATCTTCGATTGGTTCGAGAGGTTGTATTGGAAATTGCTAGTTTGGTTCTCATTCTTCATTATCCAATTTGTCCTGATTTTCGACGACTTCAATTATATGAATGCGCTTCTCTACTTCATCACAGTGCTCGATTTTACGATTCAGTTGAATTTTGTGCGGCGCTACGGAGTCCAAGGACTCTACAGAAATTACCGTCTCTATCAGGCAGTTGTGCTCGCAAATGCTATTTCACTGACGCTGAGATACATTTATTTCTTCAGAAAGTAATTGATATGATAATCCTCCAATTAAACTCACAATTTCTTTAGTTTCAGCCTCGTCAATCAACTTTTCGGAGGAGACTCCTCTACTACTACCACAGCGACGTCACCTGACTTAGGAGACTGGGTCCAAAATAATTTATTGCTCATCGGCTTCCCAGACCCAACCACATCAGTTCGAAGAGCCTTGCAGTCGAATATATTGGCATTGTTTTTCTCAGTCTTGGCACAGGCCCTCTACAAAAAGCTGAACCAATACTACAACAAATTCAAATTGCATATTCCCCCTGAGCAAAAAATGGCCCAAAAGAAAGAAAGCAAAAAGAAGAGCGAAAAAAAGAAGAAAATTAATCCTATGAAAGAGCTTCAGAAAGAACAGCTTATCATGACGGTTAGAGAGTTTGTTGAAGAGACCTTCCTCCCTCCGCTAACGAAAGTTACGTAAAAAAATTTCAATTTGTTGTTTGGGTCTAACATGTGAAAAACAGCGACAGTAAAAGCTCTCAAGGAAAGTTCTACACGGTTGTGTGCCATGGGTGGTTTAATGCGATATTTTTGACTCTTTTGCTGATTGCTCTGCTCTATCGCCTGAGTTTTTACAATCTCATCTATTTTATCCTCTTTGTGTTCTACTACCAAAGAGTGCATTCGACTTATGTGACGAAATTATCGAAAAATCAAGTGCTTGAGCAGATTACCAAAAGTAATTGAATTTTTTCACGTATTGCTTAATATACCCTCTACCAAAAAAACAGAAGCAGACAAATATTGCAAATTACATTCAACCAATGCCCCAATAGCAAAAGCTGCTCTTGAAGACCCAGATGACGAGAAACTCGATGGAGAAGATCCAATTAAAAACTATACGCTTATTGAGACCGGTTATAGGAGATTCTTATGGGGAAAACTTTGTTGGATGACCACTATTTTCCTGATACTCTCCTATTTCAGCCAGCACTTTAACGAAAATAACAAGTTTTTACTCTTCAACATGTATATTCTTTTCAGCAAACCATTACCAGCAGATTAATCTCTTGTTCTTTAGTTCCGGAGACATCCTGAAAGACTTTCAAACTCAATGGAGGACATTCTCGGTCTTATTTGGACTATCAGTGTACGGCAATTACTATGCTGTTGGAGATCTCTACCCATACTTCATCCTGCACTGGCTACTAGCTATCGAATTGATGTTCTTGAGACATCTTGACCATGTATATAACCCACAGCCTGATAGAGAGTCGAAACCCCCCGAGCCATTGAAATCTTTAGAAACAAAGGTCTCCCACATAGAGATTGAAATGCCTGTGAGGGGAGGTAGGATTTCTACAACAGAAGCTCCTGTAGAGATCAACGAAGGGAAAATCGACACTGAGGTAGATCTGCTGAAAAGTAGTTCGAAGCCAGGGATGGAAGAGAGTATTTTCAGAAACGTGTCGTTAGATTCTCCAAATAAATACCAGAGTGATGTGTTTGATCTATTTGATGAGCTGAATCAAGTTGGAACGATTGGAATGGAATATAAGACTGAAGAAAATCGCACCAGCTCAAAGGTTGACCTGAGATCTCGTAAGAGTGTTCTGCAGCCAGATGCTCAGAAGAAGGATAAGGCGGATAAGGCTCGTATGTCTTTGAAAAGAAAATCGCAATTCAAAACTCTCACGAGGAGTATGACCAAAAGAGACTTTGAGAGAAGATCGCAGCCTCAACCTACAATCGATTTGGAAAAACTGGGTATCAAGCCCAAGATGGAAAATATACTTGAAGGACAACTCGAGAAAGCAGAAATAGAAGCAGACGATCAAAACGTTAGCCCCCAGTTATTCTCAAAGCACGGACCCACAAATTTGGAGAAATTGAGTCATAGAGATCTGAAAAGTCTGCTTATTAAAGACATGAGTATTGGGGAGAAAAAGAAGCTGATTGATTACTATAAAAGATTCAATATCGTCAACACAATCAATACAAGACTGGGTTTAATTAAATTGGTTGAAAGGTTACTCTTATTGGTTGTGTTTTTCAGTTCTAACTCGAAGAGGAACCTGTTTTCGATCTTCTATCTACTGTTTGCTATCTACTACTGGCACAAAAGCAAAAGCTTTTACTACGTCCGACATCTGACCAACTTCTTCGCTTTTATGATCATCATCCAATACTTGTTCCTCGTTCTCAATATTTCCTATCCCTTCACCTCTCCCTATCCATTGCCAACGTTTACTAATGAAACGATACAATATTCAGTTTTAGAGGGTATCCTTCCTACATACAACAGCAGCGAGGTAGCGGTAGAGGGATTGAATTTTGTCGGGTTTGGTACTATGCGAATGGATGGTGGCACTCCTTTGAATGGAAGCAACGTGACTATTAGTGGGACAGACCCGGTAACAGAGCCACTGCCAAATCCAGCAACCTACACTCTTGTTACTGATTCGATTGTCTTTCTGTTTGTGCAAGCGATCCTCTGGCTCTACTTAGGATTCTTTAATGTAGTCCTCACGAACCTTTTCCAGAATGGAATAGCAGCTTTCAATAAGCAAGTCGAGAAGACTTTGGAACTAGTGAATTATCAAAACTGGAGAGACATGAATTACAGGATTTTGCGCAAGTTCACCAAGTTTGTCTTTATCCATTTCCAGAGAGTCGCGATCCTGGTTATCATCGCTATTGCAGTCAACGATAGTCTCACGATGAACTTAGTGATACTTATAGTTGCAGTATACTATATGCTGCTCACGGAGTTCATTGTGAATAAATTTAGCGTGCCCAATCGACAGATTTTAATGGTGAAATTCTTAACCTTTGCGCAGTTCTTCACTTTGATTTATCTCCTCTGGGCATGTATGAACAAACTTCAATTGGACTTCTTCCCTTTGAAAACGTTCAACAATGCGAATTTCACAACCTATTCAACACAAGATAAAATCACGATGTTTATACTGCTACAGATGATTTTGGACCTGCTTCAGTCCAAAAATTACGTCAAATTCCATGAGGAACACCTTAAAAAGTTCAGCATCAGAGCGAGAATGATCTCATTATGTACAATTTATGACTTTAATGACAAGAAAGTTGCCGAAATCATAAAAGACTATGCGAATAAAAAAACGTTGAATGAAAGACTGGAAAATGTGAGCGAACAGCTCAAAGTGTAAAATTATCCTGCGTTTTTTTGAACTTCTTCTAACTTCTTTATTTACAACAAGATGGCATGAAATGTTCTTTGAAGAAAAGGCTAAGAAGGAGGGTTCTATGCTTCCAGACGAGACAGCTTCTCCTAGAAAAATCCAAAATGTTTCCGAAATTGCTTCTGTACAGGAAAAGACTGCCACTAAGAAAGAAAGTAATACAACAGTAGAGATAATATATATATTAACAAATTACTGTTTTAGCCGCTGAGCTCAAGAAGAGAATCAGAGACCGTCTTCCAGGGAACACGGATTCCAAAGTGACGATTCAGAGGTCATTCGCGGAGAGATTCAGTGAATTTTTTAGGAAAAGGATTCAAACTTTGCGAAATCCACACTATTTCTTATCAGTAACAGAGCTGTACAGCAAAATCATTCAAGTCAACCGGAACGTCATCAGCATTCAGCCAATGAGCAGAACTGACTATATAATGAATGATTTCACTGCTTTCAACGAGAGCTTGGACGACTTGGATAAATTTTACTATGAGTTCAAAAAGAAAGCTTGTGAAAACCCTCATATGGAGCTGATGGATGTCTACCGAAAGTTCTTTGCAGACACCATCGAGAGACATCAGGATGGAACTGAATCTATAGACTTTCCGGGACTGATGTCCCATCGCAGTCATGAAGGGTCCAGCTACGGTTCTGGCTCTGATTACGATGATGACGAAGAAGGAGGTGGATCCCGTGTTGTTGGGAAAAAACATGGAAAAAAGAACATCTCAATCGCGCATAAAGATCGAGATTTAATTGGAACAGTCACTGTTGAAAAGCCTGTTACGATTCTTGAAGTCTTGGTGACTATCGTGCAAATCATTCTCAGCAACTGGACGCTGTTCTTGTACTTTAACCTCATCATTTACCATTTGACAAGGCAGGGGTTGCTGACGTTATTTATTCCTTATACCATTTTTGGCTATGCACTTTGTGAGGAAATCAAGCCACGCTATTCGATCTGGAGGTTCATTTTCACGGGGATCTCCATGATCATGATAATTAGATTTTTCACGTCAACGTTTACAGACATTCTCGGGGAGGAGGTATCATCTTTTCCTCGTCGTCATGTTGTTATAACACGGATGGGACTTTTTTTTAGGCTGTGAGATTTTTGAATTATTTGACTGGAGAGACAAACACCTTCAGATTTGAGATCTGGCTGCTTGTTGTGGTTGTCATTCAGATCGTGCTGAATCAAGAAATAGGCTTTGAAGAAAAAGCTGAAATGAACTTTGAAAATGTCAACTTGGCGTTCGTTCGAGTAAACCTGGTTGTCGCACAACTTGATATTATAACCCTTCCTTCTTGTCTATTTAGAAAAAGCTGAATAATGATCTGAAGAAAGTTTTTGATGAGCAGCAGGATAGCGATAGCGAAGACGACACGCCTCAAGAAGTTTGATTTTTCCCCAGTCATTTTTTCAATCTTTGTATATTAGGTCAAAGACGCTCTGCCAGGAATAAACTTAAAAGTGAACCTCCAGCAGCTGGCACAGAACTCCGATATTCATACCGAGATCGAAAAGAAATTTGCTCAAGATTTAGACCGTTTCACGATCCAGGATTTGAGCAAGAACACGTTTAGATTTTTCTCTTATCACGTGAGTTCCAACTAATTGAGCTTATTCTTACCTCCCTTGTCATTCAATAGAATAAAAAAATTGGACGGGATATTTACCCATACATCGCTGGGATTCAGATTATTTTGGCAGTATACATCCTCTTTTTCTATTCTTCAATGGAAAGCGGAGGCTTCTCTTCGCCAGGCTCGTCGTTACAGTAATGAAAAAATGTTTCTGAACAACTCGACTTAACACATCAAAAGGTTCAATCAATTCTCAGGAAGCATGGTTGTTGTGCTCTTTATCCAGATTGGGTTCATCCTCTGGGATCGACGTATTATCATGCTGAATAACGGCATCAGAGACAGGAAAAAGCAAGCGGAAGAGGCAGGCGAAATGAAAGAGGATGAAAAACCGAAGAAACACAAGTTTTTGGAGAATAAGAGCAGCAATAATGCTTCCAAAAAGAAATCTCAGTCCAAGAGCAAAAAGAAGTCCTCAGGGAAAGAAAAAGACAAGAAAAATGATCCACTTGAAGCGGGGCTCATCGAACAACTCAAAGGTGGTTTGGGAATCTCCATTTCTGCAACACAAAAAGTAAAAGAAGAGCCCTACTGGCAATATTCTGGTTTCAATAAATACATTCTGCTCATACTTTTAATGGTGCTCGTACACGTTTTCATCTACTACCACCTTGTGGATGTTACCAGCCTCAATACTGGCACGAAAACAGACATCGTAAACCTCACCAGCAATACACCTGCCACGCTATTTTACATACTCTATTGCCTTTACTTCACCTTCTCAGCCTTCCAAGTCAAGTAAGATAGTGCTTATCGATTGAGTCGCATAATCTTTCAATCAACAATTAGATACGGAATTCCTTACTTCAAAGGCAAGAACTATTTGATGAACCAAGCGAACACCATAACTAACTCGGCATTTACAGCTTACAGAGCGCTACCTTTTATTTTCGAGATCAGAACGTTTATGGACTGGACATTCACAAAGACTGCTCTTGATTTGTTCCAATGGATAAAATTCGAAATCATCTTCTCGACGCTCTTCCTTGCTAAATGCAAATGGATTTCGAAACAAAAGCATCAAGTTGGAGCTCCCATTGCCTTATTAATGAAAATAATTCAAGGTGGAATCGCCATTATTGGACTTATCCTTATTATCTTTGGACCACTTCTTATCTTTTCAACGCTCAATCCGTTCCTCACGGTAAATCCTGTCACCGGAACATCAGTTACGGTTGGTTTGCAGATCGAGAATAACTATTACAATATTTTCTCAGCTTCTCATGTGTCTTCGATTGTAAACGCAACTGACGCCACATTCGCGTCATTCGGATCTCAAAGTGTCTTAACAGGCGTTGATAAATCTACTGTGCAGGTCGTAACGATGGCTCTTTCTTCTGATACGAACTGGGATATCGCAGCACCGAGTCGTGACGATTTGGAAGGCGCAATTGATAGAATATTGGATGATATGAAAAGCGGCCGTACTGTCAATGAAACCGTAAATCTGATCATGGAGTACTCCTTCATTCAAAGCATCAGCGCGAGCGTAAATATCATATTCTTTCAATGTGTCGATAATTGTCCATTTAGACTGGATCTTCTCCAACTAAATTAACTCAATCTCTCGACTTATTAAATTCGACGACTCAAAACTCAACAAACAGTTTGGGATATATCCAAGCGCTTTATGATCAATTAAGTTGTGACAGCAATTCTGTTCTCTATGTACCGCAATTTTATAAACAAGTAATTTTCACTCCTTACACTCTTGAAGCTAATTCGGAAACATCATAGCTCATCAGAATGGCTCCACAAGCAACTCCTATTTCTTATTCAGGTGACAATAATGAATTTTTCAGAGGAGTCTATATCAAATTGAACTGTGACAATGGTAAATATCCAATTTTCTGCCACAGCATTCGTGAATAATAATATTCCTCAATATTCAGGCTCTACCTACTGGACCATGGGGCTGTCGACAAATGTAACAGATGATGGTGTTCAAATACAAGAGGGAATATCTTTTTATACCATCTCCAACAAGATCTTTAAAGAATTAATTAGTTTTTCGGTACTTCCCATTCATTTTGAAAATGTTCTAATCCCTTTCATTTCACACAGGTGTCAACGTTCTATCTCGGAGTCGTCTATGTCTTGGGTCAGAATTTGAGAAGCACTCTCACTAACAATCAACTGAATGTGCAGTATTTGGATGTGCCGAAGGCTGATAACCTGCTTCAGATCTGTGAGGGAATTCTGATTGCCAGAGCGGACTTGAATCTTGAAAAGTAATACCATGGCTGCTATTGTAAAATTAATATTATCATTAGAGAGGAAATGCTATATTGGGAGCTGATAGATCTTTGTAGGTCGCCGGAAGTCTTTAAGAAGATCACAGATTCTTGTGTTTCTGAAATGAGAAAGAAAAAAATGAAAACTGATTAGTGTTAGTAGAGTTATATAATAAGGCACTTGTCGGTACTTTACTTAAATAATAGGGAGTTCACTTTATCATGTTTATCTCGAAAGTATGAACCGTTTAGTTCACACTTGCTATGCTGTATTTATTTAGTGCTATAGGTTTAAACAGACTACTAGCGGCAACAACTTATGTGCTAACTATATACTTTTGGCTTTTCATTGAGTTGCATTTTCATTTTGCCACATAATTGTTATTAGTTTATCTGCTGTGAGAAATGTTGTGGGATTATGCTTGTTACCAAAGTTAATTTATGGAGAGCACCGATATAAATCTTTTTGTAATGTCTTGCTCACTGATTTGGACTGATTATTATTATCATGGAAATAATAATGTTTCTCCCTAATTCAAGTGCTTTCCAGGTGAATTCTCCGAAATAAACCCTGGCTCTCCCTCTGAATGACAACTGGAAAAACATCTTCTACTATCGATCATGCACTGCAAGGGATATTCCACACATTTTCGAGAGAGAGAAAGAGAGACAAAAAAGAGGCGGTATTTCCCCATAACACATGGAAAACGAAGCCAATAGGAGCCTGTATGATCACAATAGAAGTCTATACTATCACAATAAAGGAGGTATCTCTTTCGATTATCAGAAGCCAAGAGCTTTAGCTAAGCTAGTTTGAATCTCATACCTTAACTTATGAATGCAAATTGATAGTGTTTTCATGAAGTCAGAGGTCTCGAAAGTAGATAGTAAGCTTCGGCTCTGCTGAATGAGCTCCTCTGATGTATTAAAAGTTAAATTAATTGCCAAATTAGAATCAAATTAATTAAAAGCAATTCTGATGCTTATCACAGTTCTCAAATGAACCTTTAAATAGGAGCGAAAAAATTTCAAAGTTTGCCCATTGAGCGCAGCCACTTTTCTTCTTATCTCAAGCTGAAACGCATTCTCTTCAACCCTGACTGAAATCCAAAAGTTTCTTTAGGAGCTTTCCATAATCTATTCAACTTTCATAAATGAAACTAAAACGGTCTTAGATTGACTATTCACACAGATGCTTCACTAACTCACAAGAGAGATCATTATCAAAAGGTTTAGACTATTAAAGCCGCTTGCAGGAGCTTTAAGAGAAATCTTAGCTATCTATACTGTTATCTCGCTAGCTAGCTGAAAATATAAAAGTAGATTTTACCATTAGTGTAGCCTAAGGATGCTCTGAATCTCTGCGGGTACGCTTTGCCCTTGTTTATGCAAGACGAGTTTAAAATATAATGTAAAAAATTAAGTTTTAAAAAATTGCATTAATTCATTCATTGCTACAGTCGCAGTGGTATCAGAAACATTCTCCAATTTTAACTATACATAACAAAAAACATAATTTATCTTTGAATTTTGAGAATTCGCAAAGCTCAATCTAAACGCCATAGCACCGCTACAACCCCATGGAGATAACCAAACGATTTCACAAACTCCTAGAAGAGCTAGGCCAATCAAATCAAGTCTATTTGCACAGAGAACTGGTCACAGAACTGGTCAAAGTCAAAAATCTCATTAATGAGCTTCCGTTTCTTTCCGGAGGTCAAGCGGAAAACACCTCAGAGTAATCTTCGTTTCCTCGATCACCATTTAACACTTGTAGGACCAACGTTCAAAGCAACCAAATCATTCCTGAGATCATTGAAAACCTGCTAGAGAATTGCAAAGTAAACGAAATGCTCGATTCAAATTTAAACATTGTTATGCTAGAGATCCCTCGATACTCTGCAGATTCTATACCTCTTCTTGATGAATACGACCTTAAATCAAAGCAATATCCACAAATTTCTTCGGAAATATTTCAAAGCCATCTTCAGTACGGAAAGGTTCGATATTATTTGTGAAGGCGGGGTTATAGAAGAGGTGTTCAACACCTTGAACTCAAAGCCGTTAACCAAGGTAACAAAATGGATGAGACACTGGCTAATTGTCGAGTTAGACTGTGAAAGAGCTGTTAATAAAAGAGATACAAAAGCAATTCGAGGAGAACTCTAGTTGGACAAAAATCGAGTTAGAAAAGACTGAAATTCTTCGCAACTTTTACAAGAAAGATGATCAACAGACCAGCAAGCCTCGAAAAAATTCTCTGATTGACCCAGAGGTAGAGCTTAAGGAATTATTCTGTCTTAAACTTCACTCTGCTGCTCTCAACACGGATATTTATGTGATAACTGACCATTCCACTCAAAATATATTGCTTGAGTAAACTTTCTCATAGATGACCGTTGTTCTTGACTGAATACGCTAGGAAATATTTTGGATATGCAATGGTGGAAAAGATGCCCATCTTTGTGGATATTATCTTGAATACCCTCCAAAACGTTTTTGGAAAAACTACGAATGAAGAGTACTTCCACTTACTCAGCTTGGTTCTACTAATACATTTTTTATAGGAGAGCTAACTTTTTGACGATTTTTGAGTCTCTCAAGCTTATGTATCTGGAGCTCGTTCGGAAAATTTTCATTAAATCCATTCAACAAGAACTCGTGGAGTACTTTGAAGCTGAAACGTAAGCTCTAAATCGCTTATTTTGATACCAATAGCCACGTTTTCGATAATAATATTTAGGATTGTGAGAATCAATAAAGATGATATGGACTTCGAAAGCACTGAATCTCCCAAAATACAGAATTCTGACTCAAAAGTTTCACTTTCCGTTATGACTATTTACTCATTTCTCCACTTTAGAGTCGAAGAATGATCATCTTAACGATTTCCTCGCTCTCTACAATTCACATTGAAACCAACTTCAGCCTCGACCTTTCTCTCTTTTCGCATGAGGTATTCATCCCTTAGCCGGAGCTTTTTCTTGATTTATGACTAGATCTCTGGTGTCTGGAAAAGCCTGAATCGGATTTACAAGAAATGCGAAGACAAAACTTTCCAATACCTCAGACGCAAATACGAGAATCAAAATAAACTCGAGTTGATGCTTGATTTTAACGCTTCATTGCAACTAGTCTATCAAAACATTCCGATCCCTGAATCAATGAAGTCTGATCCCTTTTAGTGGCTGCCTTGTTGATCACGTTCTTGTACTAGATCAATTCTCTCGATGGGAGATTTTCTGAATGACAGCGGAGCCAGAGGTCATTATAGCATCTTCGGGAAAACGTCAGAGCTCCTAAATCAAATAAATGAGGCCATCCTTGCTTCAGAAAAGAGCTCCAAGCTTCTTCAAACCTTTGAAAAGAAAATCCAACAATTCCCATATGAAACTATCATAACCAAGTCAAAATCAGGGACGAAAATTAAAAATATTACCTTCCTCTTTTCCATCGGATTCACGTAACATTGAGATTGAATTTACATTACTTATAATCATAAAACCAGTGAAGAGGGCGAGGCTGAGGATGAAAACGAGAAATTCAAGAAAGAACTCGAACTAAACTACGACAAGACAAATCGAGCCATCGTCGATTTGCTCAAAAAAGCCAGCAAAAGACCTCCTAACCTGCGTAAAGGAGCAAAAAAGACGTCGCACAAAGATGAAAAATCTTTATTCGAAAAGGAAGTATGAAAGAATCCATAAATTTCTCTGACTAAACATCATGATAGACTTTAGAGTCTCTCAGAGAGACTATTATTTCAGAGTACTTACCAGAGGAGCTGAGTGGACTTCAGAACCAAGTCTCAAAGAAGTAAATATCGATATCCTTAATTCAATCCTAACTACATGTAATAAAGGGCTTGGGGAGGTACTGAGAAAAATTCCGTCGTGATGAAACCCGAAACTGTCGCAAAAGTCAACAAAAGCATGCGAAAAACGTTCACTATGGATAACAAAAGAGCCTCGGTGAGAATGATGAATTATCAGGATACGCTTGAACAAAAGTTGAAGTTCGACCCAAGCATATTACATATCTTCGAAGAAGACGCGAGTCGTCTTGCGGGATGGAACTTTAATATCCCTGCCATCGGCAGCACGATCGAGAAATCCCGACTTGTGTGGGTTATGCTTGATGATTTGAAACTATTGAGGGAATTTTCCGTTGCGAAAGGCACACTCTGCGAATTTATTAACCAAATTAAAATTGGATATACTCATAGAAATAATCCTTTCCACAATTACGATCACGCTCTTACAGGTATCGTTCAGCAACACATAATAAATAAATTGACATTTGAATTTACGAAGTTATGCACAGCACATTCTACATTCTAAAGAATTGCGGATTCCTTGATCGTTTCTCAAAATTGATTCATTTTGGAATGCTCATTGCAGCTTTTTGCCACGATGTTGATCATCCAGGTAGGAGCAATATCTTTGAAATTAATAGCAAGTCAGAACTGGCCATCACCTACCATGATAGATCTGTAATAGAAGTTTCAACTAAATTGTTTAACTTGTTTAGGTCCTCGAGCAATACCATGCAGCGTACACTTTCAGGGTTCTCAAAGATGATGCCTGCAATATATTTTCGATGGTCTCTGACGAGGAATACAAAATCCTGAGAAAATTGATAATTAATTGCATCTTATGCACCGACATGAAGGAGCATTTCGAATTAATTGAGAAGCTCAAGAGTTTTACTGAGAAACTCAAGAGCTTTAGTGAGAGTCCTAGTACTTTGGGTGAATCACCTCTTAGTAATGCAGGCGAATCTCCAAAGAGCCTCAACATGGGTGAGTCGCCTCTCAGCGGCACGGCTGAGTCGAATATAGGTAATTAAATAAGTTTTTAGGACTATTGTGTTTGCTAACAACTGAATTAGAATGGTCTGAGCAAGAGACCATGATGGTCACAGGATATATTATCCATGTTGCGGATCTTTCAGGGCCAGCTAAAGAGTTCGACCTTGCGTACTACTGGTCAAGTCGCGTTACCAAAGAATTCATTGACCAGGTTCGCATCCCTCTTTCGAATACACTGGGATATTAATGAATCTTTGTTTTAGGTTCAAGAAGAAGAAAGACTCAAATTACCGGTTGCGCCTTATATGTTAAACTTGGATAAGAAGCCCCATATGGCCAAGAATGAATTCCAATTCATGCAATTTGTTATCAAACCATTGTGGGTAGCCTTCAATGATTTCACAGCCGATGCTATCAGTGTGGGAGTGAAAAATATTGAGAATAACATCAAACGATGGGAACAAATTTATAAAGAAGCCTTGCTTGAGGAAGAGCAAATGAAAAAGAATGCCATCAGTATCTTGGATAAAGAAGACAAGACACAGGAGAAAAAATCGCCTGAAAAAGCTCTTGAAACATCCAAGTCACAAGATCAGTCAAAGGAAGTTGAAGAGACTAAATCCAAAGAAAAGGCTCAGACTGAAAAAGCATAGTGAATGATTATTAAAATATTAGCTTCCGGCCTATAAAAAGGAGGAGGTGGTATGAAATTTTTTTTTACAAAGTTTGGAGGAGCGCTTTAGGAGTTAGCATAGATGCCTAAGTTTTTTAGTGGCTCCTTTTTCATGGATAGAAAACAGAAATATTAATAATATTAATATGCTTTTAAAGAAAATTCATTATCCAATTGCAATAAAACTGACAGTCTCGAGGACCTTAGTATTGATATGCCCTTTCCATAACTTTGAGTTTGTGGAATGTAAAAGTTCCAAGGCTCAGGACAATAGTTAATTTCTCATTTTTGTTTCAAAATAGAGAGACACTTTATTGTAATTGAAATTAATGAATTTCTCTCATAAAGTTTAGTGTGTTTTTTTTGTATAAGATTACTCTCAGATGCTTATTACAATGTCGAGCGAGGCCTTGCATATCCTTTGCTATTTGAGCGAGCAATTGAACGTTTAATTAAATACTTTCTAATATCAAAGGCAGAATACTAATTTATTTATTAGAACTCGTTAGATGCATAATTCCACTCTCAGCAACCCTACTGGTTTCTTTTCCCAGGTTAGGTTGGTTCATTTTGCCGCTATGCTTTCACAGTATAAGATATATTGCTTGTAATTTCTAGAATTCATGAAAAATTTTGAATCATCAAGAAAAAAATACTCTTAGTTGTCAGAGGACATTTGACTTGAATTTCAACATTCGAGAGCTCGATTATCACAACTTTCCTTTCTGCTGATAGATAAACTATCTTTTTCCCTTCGTCAACCAGGAGCAACAATGAAGGTTCTTTTAACAACGATTCTCCTAACAAATTGAAAGTCATATATAATATTTTTAGGTTACTTCCTATTCCAGTGTTAATAATATTGTCTACATTCCCCGTTTTCACATTCGAAATCATAATCAGCCCGTCTGTAGCGGCAGAGATTACCCTTTCAGAATCAGGGGTGAAAACAATGGCCATCTCAGAGCTTGAGGTAGCTTCAAGATATGTGAGCCGGATTTATTTTGAATAATACGATACCTGAATGAAGTCCAACGAAAAAGGTGAAAATCTGAAGTGTTGCGCAGGAAACTAACGTTATTGTTCCATTCGTATAACCAAACGCCAGAAGGCTAACATCGGGAGAGATAGCCGAGCTGACTACAGTGCCTTTATCATATTGATTGGTATCAACAAACAGATATTATTTCGATTTCTCATACCCTCGCAAAAATTCGCAGTTGCAGTCTGTGCTATATTCTTTCCCGATGGGAGTTGGTAACCAGCAAGCGTGCTTCTTCGAACGGATAATATGGTTTCATTTGAAGAAAAAAAGAGAGCAACCAGCTTCGATTCTATATTTCGACTGAGCACATTAACATAGAGAGAATTATCACCTTCTTTCTGGGCTTTCATTTCAATTCTCAATGCTGTAGTTCCTTGAGAAAATTTTACTATTCTTATATTTTGGTCTGAAGCAACGAGCAGGTGCTGTCCATCAGGTGAAAACACCAAAAATCGGATTGTTTCTATTTTTTTAATTCATTATCATATTTTTTTGAAAATCGCGAGTTACTGAGGTCTGTTGAAATAGTCTTCACATACTGCACATTTTTACCCAAAGAATATATAAGCACATCTCCAGATTCATTGGGGACGGCAATATATTCTTTTTCTTTATAGAATGCGACCGCATGCACAGGTTGACCTAAATGAAGTTGAGAGAGTTAAGACCTGTCTTTTTGGTCTGTTACCTGCAGACACCAATTTTTCGAAAATTAAGCTTTCACTCTGAAGATCGAAACAGTTAAGTTCACCTGCTTCATTCCCATATAAGAGCACCTTCAATTCTTGGCCTGCAATATTTTGTTTGGATGGTGACATTTGGTCTCCATACTCCGCAAACAAATTTTCTTCTTCCTTGCTTTCTTCTAAAGGATTGCTTTGCTTTTGAGACTGCTGCGACATTATCTGAGAACCTTGGTTGGAAGCTTGCTGCTCTAAGTTTTCGGGTTTGGTTTGCTGAGCTACGCTTTTCTTCACTTGATCAAGCTCCTTCTGTAATCTCATAATCTCACCAGTCAGCCCTTTGTTGGTTTGTTCAAGTTGATTGCATCGGGCAGTAAGAGTTTTTATTTGTTTCAAATGATTGTTACAATCTTCTTCAAACTTTTCTCTGAGTAACTTTTCCTGGATGAGCTCAAGTTTAATTGCCTCTTTACAGTCACTTTGATGCTGGCTGATAACTGAGATCAGGAATTTTTGGTTGCAGCCAGGACACTCTTTTTTCGCGAACTTGCAGTTATTCTTATGTTCAGCTAGGTTATCATATGGGATGATCTCTTCACATCCTTTCGCTTTGCTTTCGCAATAAAATTTGATTGCGGACAGCGAATTTCTGAATTTTCGTCCCACAGCTTGCATTTTAAAATTGATATCTTTGCAGTTTGGACATTTCTTCTGATTAAAGTTTTTGATCCAGACGTCCACGCAAGGTTTACAAAAGACTGCTTCGCATTTATCACATTCATGAGCCTCCATCACGATATCTTGATGTATAATGCAGACTGCGCTGTCGAGAAAAATCTCCACCTGCTCTTTGTTTGCGATTCTATCAACTAAACCTTCGTTTGGCAACATGATTAGATAAAAAATAAATCTGTTGTTGACAATTAATATTTTCTGATGAGATATGCGTTTAAACTATTACAGAGATGAATGACATCGTATTAGCATGACTTGATCTGATCTTTCTATCATGTATTAAAGTTTTCCATACATTATTCATTTAATGGACAAAAAACCACAGAAGATAACGGAACTAATAGGTAGAAGGCAATCGAGTGCTTATGTTTAACAGAGAAGGGCTAAAAGCGATCTCAGAGCGAAATGTGATCTAGAGCCAATTACACAGAGAAATATATTTTCTCTAAGTTGGTGGTTAGCATATTTTGAATGCCTCAAGAGATAATTAATTCGAGGAATTGCAATTGAAAGTGTAACTCATAGTAGAAATAACTCATGATCGAGGTTACTGCATGCGGATGATGAAATTAAGAAGCATTTTTTGAGAATTACAGGTGAGGATAATTTCAAATTGTGTTCTTTCAAAACTCAAAACACGAATCAACATAAAACTATATCTTCATAAGAAAACATTAATGATAGATACATTCATTTGTATATTGCTATCGACGACATTCAATCTATTCAGAGCAAAGTATTAGTGTTCATTTGCTGGTTCTGTGATATTCATCTTTCTCTCAACAGCTCGTAATTTTTTGAGTTTCCCATAGCAGAGAATAATGCTGATCGGATAGCCTAGCCCAAAAATATATGTACTGGTCGAGATAGCAGAGGGATCTTTAGATTGAAAGTATGAGTATAATATCGTTCCAAAAGCAATTGTAGTTAGGATCTGCAAACCACGCAGCTTTCTTTCCCGAATATACTTAAAGGTGAAATAAAGAAAAGGAATCTTCATGATAGGTAGCGTTGCTTGCATGCATGTTGCTACAATTACAGCCTTTGTACTTGCTGCTTCCTCTAATTCCTTGAAAACGCAAAATTCTGTTGCAATACAAGCTGCAGCCGCTAAAATGAGGATCCAAATTTCGAGTATAGTGTAACCGAATAAGAGATTGAGGAATAATACAGGGATTTTAGAAGATCTGTTAAATTCGTTGTTTGCCACTTGAAGGCGTTTTAGATCAACTTCTTCTTGATTTGTTTGGGCATCTCTTTGTTGACCTCTGCTCGCTTGCATTAATTTAATAAATTTTTCGTGGGATAAGATATGTTTTTGTTAAATAAAGCAAATAGATATGAGAATATATCAATATAATATTTGTTGCCTGTTTTGAAATTGCAACCTATAAATCCATTCAGAAGATAATAAACTTCGGCTAAATGGGTCGCTCGATCCTCAAAGAAGATGAATATTGCTCTGCTTTATTTTCTTTCCAAAATTAAAATTCTGTCGTTGCAAAAACAGTTAATTTAATATCGAAGTGAATATCGATTGTTTCAAAACTTTGCAAATATAGATGTTATTCTATTTGTGATGCTCATTTCTAAATAAACTATCCCTTTTCTATTGCTTTTTCGCACAAAACTTGAGATTTGGGAAACTTTAGTCATGCTGTTACATAAAACAAAAAAATGATATGTATGATCACGATTAAGGTGAACCTTATCCAACCTCTAAGAACTTCGTGGATATTTGAGCGCTTAAGTTAAACGAATAAATTTCTTTACATTGATAATAATAAGAATTTTTCACATTTGGATCTCACAGGAAAGTGAAATTTACAGATTAATTGTAGAGTTTCAGGCTTTGTTTCTTTAGCATCATGAGTCTAATGGGATTCTTGTTAGTCATGGGTCTGGGTTCCGAAGGCTCGCTCAGCAAGGGAGACTGAATTTGGCGACTTTTCAATCCGCTCTTTTGTTTTGGTCTGTTCAATATTTTTTCATACACTTTGAAGTCTGGCACAGGCACTATTCTCCATATATCATGAATCGTAATTTGCTTTGCGCAATTCGGGTGAGGGCACTTCAAGGGGAAGCTGCGAACATCAATAGAGTTTACCAGAGCGTTTTTGATACAATTTTTACAAAATGAATGACCGCAATGCAACACAGTAGAATTGAACCTTTGGCCCATGCAAATACTGCACTTATCTGCTTGCAACTCAGTCATCTTTCTTCTTTCTTTTTCGAAAATGGATGGCTTCTCGGGGATATGCATTGAATGATTACTATGTGAAACAAATGACTTATTTGCGTCTTGATTGTCTTGATTGGGATCAAAAGCTCTAGTTTGTCCTTGAAAAGAGTAATGATTAAACTTTGGACTTTCGTCTGGTCTCCCTTTCCAACAGGCATATCCCCTTCCAGAATGCCTCTTCAATTGATCATCTGCTTGTGGTTCATTATGATTGAGAACGAATTTCAGGAGTTTCTTCGCTTGAGGAGAAGGAGTATTATTTCTGAGAAGAGTTGGAGAGTTCTCCTCGAAGTCGAAATAGCCTCTTTTCTTGGGCTCGATAAAATTTTTTATAGTTGTCACAGTAGGCATGCGAAGTGTTGAATCAGTAGCCGGGCTTTGGCTCAAGACAGGTTTTATAGAATTTGAGGCCTTAGGGGTGTGAATTGAAGGTAGAAATAGGGAAGTATCTTTAGTCTCTTGCTTGTGTAATCCCTCTTGAGTAGGTTTCCGATCTGAATCTGAACTGCTAACTACATGGAAATTGAGTAAAGGTTTCTTTAAGGGAGAACCATTGAAAGTGCTTAGCTTGTGCTGCATTCAGAATGAGATTCTTGCAAAAATAATTAATTTTCTAATATTCTTTTCTATTAGGATTGAGAATTAATTAATTTAATTTGGTTCTTGAAAGCCGTTTATTGTTTCGAAAGAAGAAATTTTTTAATTCCGCAGAAGGATTGTGGACGTTTTATGATCGGCCAAAATTCCAATTCATTTTTTGCTTTTGGATTGCCTGTGATATCTAAAGTTAACAATCGCATGAATACTATTCTGCGTCTGAATAAATAAAGTATGCTCATACACACTGGAACTCTAATAAAATGCTTTCTTTATTTTAAAAATCAAGCAAATTTCCTCAGAATACTTTCATCGAGTCTGTTAGAAAAATATTACTCGTATATATTCAATCTGGAACCAGCGCTGTTGCTACTCAATTCGTGCCATCGCAAAATAGTTGTTGTGTAATTCTTTCCAGCAAATTATGCTATCTTCTACTATAGTCAGGTTTGGAACGAGCTAGATTCTGTAATTCTGAATACAAGCCCTCAAAAATAGATAAAAGAGTTATTTTTCCTATCGTCGTTAATAGCACACAAGAAGGGACCAAAAAACAAAAGACTGATATATTGAGCCATTCATTTCACAAATTTTTTTCATCAGGTGCTTTCCAAAAACTACTGTATTAAATAGCACTATCACCTATGCCTACTTAAATTTATTTTGTGATTTCATCTCATGTCATTGCTCGTCGAGTCGAAGACGTTGTAAGCAAAACTTTAATACATTCGAATGTGTCCTGCAACGTCAACTTCAGCAGAAATAGTAGTGACCAACCAACATCGTTTTGGATAGAATCATCGTAAGCAGGAAAGTAAATTAATCATTGCATGAGTTGAAGGCAGCTCTACGTAATTTATTATTAAAATTATTGAACGATTTTTTTTGATTTTCTCATCTAAGTTCCAACAAGGAACAATTCATTAATCCGTTTGAACTATGCAGTAGCAACTTCGAAAAAAATGTGCTGGATTTAAACTTGACCCTTTCTACGGTGCAACAGACAGCAACTCCTCCCATTTCACAGCATTTTTTCATATTGAGTTTCACATGAGAATCTCCTTCTGACCAATGAGAGACTAATTGAAGATATACTCATCATCTTCCCTTTTAGGTATGACTTTTATAACATATTTGAAGCGGTTACTTTGTTTCATTTTCCAGAATGAATTATTAGATTAGCACTGAGATATATATATAGACACACAGGGGTATTAATAGAGTTTAATCATATCAGCCACGCCGTTCTAACTCATTCTGATCACTTTCGAGTTATTAATCTCGAGTTCATAAAGTTTGTTAAACAAAAAAAAATTAAAGAAAGCAAAGACCAATTTATTCTCCAACCAAACAGAAATGACCACTCTCATCCAAGCCTACCAAATCCAAGCCGATATCCGCACTACTTCTGAGACCCAGGATCAGGATCCTCAGCCTCATTTTGATTGTGATCCGATCCCAACTAATTCCAGAGCCAATGAAAATTATCGACGGGAGATTGAGTCTCTTAAGCAACAGCTGCTGTAAGAAACCATTAAAATTCCGAGATTAACGTATTCCTAGGGATCTGCAGGGCAAGAATGATGTTCTTGAAGCTGAAAAAGATGAACTCGTTAGCCAAGTAATCCCATTTATCGAATTATATCTAATTTCTTCGACATTGTTAGGTCTCTGATTTACGGTTGCTCCTTAAACGTGTTTCGAAGGAAAGCGAGGGCAATCTTAAGAAGCTCGAGGAGAAGCAAGTAACTACTGAACTCATTAAAAAGTACTAATCGAGTATTTAGCGCTTACTTGAAGGACGTTGTCAAGGACTTGAGTCAGCTTTGCAGAGTTCCTATGAAAACGCGAGTCATTTTGAACAGTTGCGCCTCTTCTGGGCAGATATGGAATGATCGAAGCCGCCGTGGAGACACAAGTCAAATTATTCATTCCCAAACAGAAAAAATTCCTCTATTGTGTGTGCACAAATCTTTAATTGTGATGCAATTAAGCGATTTCTATATTTTGTGTCTCCTCTCATATCATGCATATTCCATGATCAAAGAATTAGTGTTAAGAATCTCAATGATAGAGGAAGAATCGAAAGGTTTTTTAAGGTTAGACTTCATAATCAAGGAAAGTTCATGTGATAGATTTTAGTAGTGATGGCTCAGACAGAGCGAGACACTTGTCTCCTCTTTACTAGGATTCAAACAGATAAGATGACGATGTTTTAGCTACTAGCCTGGTAAATGTTTATTTCACAGTATGTTTAGCAAATTATAATTGCGGAATTATTTCTCTTCCAAACTGAATGAATATATCTAGGAATATGCTAATAGGGACATGGGACATGAAAGAGGATATTAAGACTGATTTTCAGACATTCTAGCAATATTTTGAACTTAATACTGGAAAGAGGAAACTTTTCTTCCTTTTATGCATTGGAGTACGCCTGAGATTAATTTGAATTTAAAACAAAGCGTTTTTACAAATCTGGTGGACACAAATGAACATATTCTAGAAAAAAAGAAGCTATTCATCGTAAGAGATTCGCCTCTTTTTCGCCACGGTTTTGGGAGCCTAAGGTCTGAAGAATTTCACACATCTGCTTCTAGACAGGAGTGAGTTCTAATTTCGTCTGTTTCTTTAATTTTTCTTGGTACAAAAGTGTTTTAGACTCATCTCAGATAGACTAACTGCCAATGCGACTTCTCTTTTCCCTATTAATTATGTTCAAAGAGCTTAGTTAGTCAAATAACAAGTTGAAAATTTGAGTATTTAAGCATTATAGTTTCTTCATCAGAAAAAGTTTGAACATTTTCCTGTTGATTTGAGTGATCCTTCAAGCAACCTGAGAAATCCAATTTTTGAACAATTGTTCTTCAAATTTGTTTTTAGCTCTTTTCCTAATCAGAGCAGCATCTTCTCTCGTTAAGAAGAAATAACCTCATAAAAAAAAACTAAATTCAAATAAGCACATTGGTGCATCGAAAGCTAAGGAAAGCTCAATCAAAACAGCATTAGGTGAGAGAAAACCCTCACAAAAGAAAACTATAGAGAGATATAATTTTATTTGTTGAATACTTTGCAAAGAAGAAAAGAAAAAACTAATAAAATGAATTTGAGGTAGATCTTTCCAAGATGGAAATCTTTCTATTATTCAGAGAACTAACACAACATTAATTTGTATGATATCAAGATTTACAACAAATCTTATAAAAGAATTCTTACAATTAAATGAATACCCTGAAGCTAAGCTACTGACCATTATGAAAACCTTAACAATTATTCAATCGGCTCATTGTCAACTTCCTCATTTAACTCTTTATCCGAATTACCTTCATCAAAATTCTCTCCCTCATAATTCTGGCTCTTTTCATTCAGATTCTCCTCAAGCTGAGGTTCTTCTTTCAATTTAACATCATCAACTTTATCATTTTCTTCTTTCTCATGCTCCAGGTTCAGCTGATTAGAAGATTGTTCAACCTCCACTTTCTCCTCCTCCTTGAATTCGTGATTCTCATTGTTGTCTGCAACGTCATTATCGATTATTGCAACTTTATCAACGATTTCTTCAATTTTATCAGCCATTTCTTCGACTTTCTCATTCTCTTTTAATTAATTCTCCATAGCTGTTGATGTAATGAAAAATTCATCTTTATTTGTCTTCTGGTCTGTCACACTGCCTTCACGATATATCTCGAAAATTCCTTTTCCTTTTTCTTCTGAATTATTGTATAAATTGAGCCCATCACTATTCCTTCTGCTGGGAAATTCGTCGTGGGAAAATCGCACATTTTTGAGTGTTTCTAGATTAGGAGACTCTTGGATATCTGGATCTAATTTTGAGAGGAAATTTAACCCGTAATTAGTTTCCTCAGCAGGCTTCTTTTGCAAACAAAAAGCTTATCAGCCACTTATATCATTTTAATATTTTTTACGCGGCTTGTGCGATTTTTATCCTGAAAAGCCTTTGTCATCAGATTCGTTTGGGATGATTTTGGGTGGAAAGTTTTCACAAATTGTTGATGAAAGACTTGCTTTGGTATTGGTGGAAGGATCCTCGACTTGGACACAATTCTTCCGTCTCTTCCATATTCCACTTCCCTATAGAGAGAAAATCACAGATGAGTCAGCAATTTTGTTAAACAATCTAAAAATGACTACCCTTTTCTCCAGGTTTTCTCCGGAGTATCTTTCAACTCAATTCTCTTCAGCCTCTCTCCTATCTTTTTATATTTCTGATATGATTGATCCAACTTCATTTTAGATATCGCAGATTCTCTAAATATAAGCATAGTGTTTTAGGGATCACATATCCATCGATTCGCGTACTGAAAGATAACTCTCTCTGCAAGTATAATGTTCTCCTTAATGATCTTTTTTCTTGCTCGCTCGCGGTTCCCAGCATTTGAAGTATATGGATTCGTATGCCCGATACTACCAACTGATTGCGAGCGAGACATGAAAGGAGATTGTGCGTTTTGTGCGCCCGGCTTCTGCAGAGAATGAAATGAGAATTAGAAAGATAATAAATTCACTTTTTTCAAAGGAACCATGTTGAGTGAAGGGTTGCGATGTGAAATCTTGTTAAGTCGCTCAAGTATGTGGCAATTCTCTCTTTGGATATTAATTAATCTGTTGCTTTCGACAAATTGCTTCGTTTTGTGCTTATTGTTGAGGATTGTACAGGCATAGAGGGTGTTGTTGCCCGAGATATATTTATCTTTTAGAAATCGTCCTTCTTGGATGTCATTGAGTTTCTGGAGGTGGAGGCGATAGGCCCTTCATCGAATAGATAAATGAGACTAGGGGTTGATCTGGCGGTTGTTGTACCTTTCTCGATAAATTTGTGTTAAATAGTTCGTTTCTATGTTTCTTGAGGCTTTCATTTTACTTTTATCTCGATTAATCTGCTTGCAAAATTTTCACAATAAGTGGTTGCATTTTTCGAAACAAATGCTCTGATGATATGCGACTGAGTACTTATGAACGATTTGTTGTTACTTAAAGCAACCGCAATTAATACATTTCTAATCGTTAGTTTTTAGAGAGAGAGCGCGAGCGGAAATTTGGTCTCAACTCTCTAATTTCAACAAGGAGAGCTCTTTCCATGAAAATTGACCTCTGTGAGTTGTGATCTAATTAGCCTGGGTTCCTTGATACTTGATGAGAATCTCAGTTAATCTGAACCTCCACTGTGTTTTTCTTCAATCAAAATTTTTGAGATGCTATTTATGTGATTGAACGTTTGCTAATTAATTCAAATTGCTTCAATGCAAAAAATTAAACAGGGTCAATCACTTGCACACGAATAATGATACTTCTCCTTAAGGGCTTTTCTCTTCAATGAAGAGATGGGTCGGCATATATGTTGAAGTTTCCACGACAACCATCTTCATAGACCAATCTTAGAGCTTTCATTTTTCTGATTGATAATCTCAGTATAGGTAGAAGTTGTTTCTTGCATTCTCTCATGATGCATGATGATACAACAAAGTTCTTACGATGATAGAAAATAATTAAAAGTTAATTCTCCTTCATATGAATTTATATCGAGATAGTTCCTTTGGATGATGTCGTATATAGATAGATTTGAAAGTACACGAGGTAGATCAATCTGAAGATAATATCGCATTCGTTGCTGACAATTAAAACTAGCCTCAATCACCATAGTTTTCCAGTATGAGTAGGTGTGTCATAGTTGCTAAAATAGGCCAAAACTGCATAATCGCCAAGTCTGACCTTAATGGCAGTTGTAGCGACGAGCCAACTTATCAGAAATCTTTGTTGGAATCAGCAGGATCGTCTTAGAGTCAAGTTAACTCTGATTAAATAGTCAGAAATATCGGTCTCGTGACTGTTTTAAAAGCAGAACAAAGAGATAACAATAAATCTAAATTTGGCTTCGCTCAAATTCATGAAATATGTCTAAAATGCTTGATTTTAGTATCGGGACTTCTATTTACAGAAAAGGTCACTCGAGAATTAAATGCGTTTGTCTTGGGATCTCAGTGGATTTAAATCACACTACTTTATATAACAAAAACGGATTTGACCGAGTATTTATCAAACGTGACTCGAGATTTTATAATTAATTACATTAGCGACAAATAAAATTTGTTTTTTTAAAATCGGAATGTCTGAATCAACGGAATATACTCTTTTGGAACGAGTCAAAGGCTGGAGTTCCAGTCTATTTTCTGCCAAAGACTGCCTCAAATCTCTGGCAAAAGATAGTCTGTATATCACTCTCTACTACTTTTTCACAGTCATGGTTTCCACCATCAACATACATTACATCAGTCTTAAAAACGATGAAGCCATGCTTGCCGGTATCGGCTTAGCTACTAGCTGGGTCTCCGCTACTAACCACACTATAATCTTTGGATTAAATGTTGGTACTCTCGCACTCTGCTCCCAAGCATTGGGAGCTGGAGAGATCAAACTTGCAGGAATTTATTTCCAGCGAGCCCTTTTGATGAGATACATCTTATTTATTCCTTGCTATGCCTTGCTATACTACGCAAACGGCATATTCTTATCCTGGGGAGTGGAGGAAGCTGTCGCAAATCATGCAACGACTTATTGTCGATTACAATTTTTCCCTCTGCTCTGTCTGATAGTCTTCGATACAACGAAATCGTTATTGATCGCTGGAGGCATTTTTATGCCTTTCTTCTACATTCAAGTTGTAATGGCAATGACACACTGGCTGATTTGTAGTATCTCGGTGGCATTTTTCGATTTGGACTTCATGGGAATCACAGTTTCCCAAACCATCTCCTACATAGTGAGTCTTGCACTATTATATGGCTACGTCAAAATGAAAGAGCCTTGTAAAGGGTCTTTCTTCTGGTTTGAAAGTTTCGAATTGCCTCCAGTCTTTGCCCAATTTACAAAGGAAGTTCCCATAGGTATCATGTACTATCTCCAAGCCATGGGCTTTGAACTTACTGTTGTGATCGCCAGTCAATACGCGGCAGCTGAACTGGCGGCTCAGGTGATCTTATGGAATTACGTCACCTACGCCTTCCTTCCGACCCTTGCGATGAATATGGTGCTCACAAGCGCTATAGGTAACTGCTTGGGAAATAAAGATGCCGCCAAGGCAGACGAGTACAGAAAAGCTGGTTTCATGTACATATTGATGCTCGCTACAATCGAAATACCGCTTTCTTTGTTCTTCAAGTATCAGATACTTGGGATATATACACAAAGCGAGGAGATCACTGCGGTATGTGCTCGCGGTATGAACATCTACTGTGTTATTATGATAGCAGATTTTATTCAATCTACGAACAACTGCATTTTGAGAGGATGCGGACAAGAAAAGTTGGGATGCATCCTTTTCATACTCACGTCCTACATCATCGGTACACCAGCAAGTTATGTGATGGGAACGCTGTTCAGCTTATACACAGTTGGCCTCTGGCTGGGTATATTAATGGGGACTTATGTGAATATCGTATTGAGTGGCTGGGCTGTCTATAAGCTCGACTTTGCTCATCAAGCTGCTATCATTAATCAAAGATTACATAATGATTTGCAAGGAGGAGTGGCCGAAGATACTAAAAAGGGTCATTACATCGAGATGCAGGATATTGCTCCTTAAGGTGAGCGATCCTTGATCTATTTGGTTGTATGAAATTTATCTCTCTCTCTTGTCCTTTTATAAATATTCATGATATCCAAGGTTTGTTTATCAATAATTTTTTAGCAAGCATAACTATAGAGGATGTATTCATGTGATTAGATTTAAGAGAAGCATATAGCAAATATTCTTTTTTCTCAAAAGTGTTTCAAGTTTGTTCATAGTTGGTATTATAGTAAATATAAAACAAGGAAAATGGAACCGTTGTGTAAAATTTCGAAAATCTCAAACCTGAATCCCAAAGAAATTTAGATGAGAGTCTCTAAAACTCGTAATTGGCTGGAATGTTAAATAATTTTTCGAATTTTCTGAGAGCATCAATAACATTTTTCTAAATTGTTAATTGGCAGATGATAACTTTCCTGATTTCGCCGAAAATAAAATTTGAGTTAATTGATCTCCAGAGCAAAGAGCAAGAGTAAGATATGGAGCGGGACCTAGACCCTCACATCACTAAAATATTCAAAATTTTGGGGACAGCATGTAAGCAGTCTTATAGTCTGTGCTATAAAGCGATTCACAGGAAAACTGGAGAAACGGTTTTGTTGAAAAAGATTTTCGATGCTTATGCCAATCTCATAGATGCAAGGATAACCTATGAAAGAGCAATGTTTCATCAAGAATTCTTTGGACACGAAAATATCGTTCAACTGCTTGGAATTATCGAGTCTGAGAACAAAAAAGATATCTATTTCGTATACGAATTCATGGAAACGTCTCTTTTTCAGGCTATTAAGTCAAATGCGCTAGAAGAAATACACAAAAGATATATAATTTACCAAATATTGAAAGCACTGAAATCCATTCATTCAGCTCAACTGGTTTATCTGGGTTTAAAAACCTCGAAGGTCCTTTTGAACTCTGATTGCTCTGCTAAACTTCAAGGATCAAATTTTTCATTTACTGTTTCAAGTTTGGAGCCCAATGAACCAAAATGGTTTGATGTAGGGTCTACTTTTAGATGGTATGCTGCGCCAGAAATCTCCCTGGGATCAAGGTGCTGCACTTCAGCTGCAGATATGTGGTCAGTTGGATGTGTGCTGGGAGAGATGATAATAGGGAAACCCTTGTTTGCGAGCACTTCGCTCATGAACCATATGGAGAGAGTTTTCCAAGTGATTGGAAAGCCAACTGCGGAAGATATTGAAGAAATACAATCCGAGTATATTTATGAACTCTTAGAAGTCTTTGAAGGATGTAATACACAGAAGAAAAAGAGCAGCTTTCAGGCGTTCTTTCCAGGTGTTTCAGAGATAACTTTAGACTTTCTTCGAAAATTATTAGCTTTCAATCCGAAAAAGCGGCTTACAGTTGATGATGCACTCAAACACAAATTCCTTGAGGAGTTCTCAGGAATAGAGGAACTTGAAAAAGATAGCCAACAAAGTGCAATGATCGATCTTTTAGATGATAAAGCGAAAACTCCGGAAGACTATCGTCAATCTTTGATAAGAAACAGGCTCTACTTGACTGAACATCCAGCAATTGTAAGTGAAAAAATGATGCATAAACATCGCGACTTCAGATAAGTTTACTATCTATCAATAGAGATTATCATCACTCGAGGTCTTCTGGTGATTATAAAAATATTTATTCCATTATTTTAACTAATAAGGTCTATGAATGATTTTAACCAAGTTGTTTCGGTTAGGCAAATAAGTTTTTGGTGCATTTTCCATTTAAAATCTGGTTTGTGAATAAAATATGGTGCTCCGCGAGCCTAAACGGACATCTTTTACATACTAAAGTGTACTCTTTAAAATAATTTTTCGAGTTAGAGGAGAAGGAATTAGAAATAAATTGCTCAATTGACAAAAGTTATTCGAGAAAAACAAAGGGTCTAATACGATCAATAGAGTTTCTCACATCCTTCATGAATAAATTTTAAAAATTAATTTGCTATTTCCTCTCAGCGAAATACATGGAAGGTGTCACTTTTGATAAAACAAATCCGAAATTTACTACCTTTGTTGAAACTTTCAAAAAGGAACCTTCTGCCGGAATCGACTACCTTATTGAAGAAAAAATTGTATAAAACTGTCTTAATTGCGATTTGCTCACCAAAAAAATTGTGAATCTTTGTAAAGGTAGAGAAAAATCCCCAAAAGATTGCATCCATATTCAAAGAAAGCGAAGAGTTAGACTCTGAGGCATTAGGAGTTTATCTTGGTAGTAGTTCCGACCTTGCAAGAGACATCGGAAAGGCTTACTTCAACCTCTTTCCATGGAGTGGACTCGAACCTGATGATGCTTTGAGAAAGCTATGCAGTTTGATTAAACTTCCTGGCGAGTCTCAGCAGATTGATCGAGTCCTCGAAACTCTCAGCGAGGTCTTCTTCAAAGCGAACCCTTCAGTCGGCGCGGACAGCCAGGCAACTTACACTCTATTTTTCATTTTACTCATGCTCAATACTGATGCTCATAATGCTGTCATTCCAGCAGCAAATAAAATGACCAAGGAAAATTTCTTGAAGATGGCTTCAGGGTCAGTTGCCGGCTTTGATGATGCGGCGCTAGGAAAATTATATGACAAAGTTGTTGCAAATAAGATTGATCTTCACAAATGACCTCATAATTTTTGATTCATTCTTGAAACCTTATAAAGTAATCCAAAATTGACCTAATAGCTCCGAAACAAGCTGACAATTTTGCAATAACTAATCAAATTGCTTGACAATACAGCGATTCTTATGAAATCTTGCTGTAAAAAGTATAAATAATTAGTAAAATAGGTTAAAACTCTCGAAAAAGAGTTATCGGGAACATGTTCCAGAGCAAATTACATAAATCTAATTTCTCTCTTCAACAAAGAAAAATAATATGGAGGTGAAAATTTATCATCGATTTAATTACTTTTGAAAGTGATAAAGCATTTGCTGAGGTTAGATCTCCCGACTCAGTTATCTGCCTGTATGCTCGGTTTAAGAGAGAGATAGGTTTAAATTATTTGAAGAGAATTGTCAAATTTAATGCAAAATGAAATTGATACATCTTTCATACAGAATCTTCAGTCCAAAATTTAAAGGAAACATGGAGGAATATCTAAAGAATAACTTATCCATCAATACAGCCAAAAAAAATTTACTCCTGATCTATCATGATAGTATCTCCAAAAGATGATTGAGTTAGTCAAAAAACTTGCTTTTTTCCAAATTAAAGCTCGTTTTCTAAGAAGATTCTTGAAGCTTTTAGCGGGAATTAAGAGTTTAAGTTCCTCCGTCTAGAAAAACAAGAGGTTTTATTCTAAAATCTGGCAATCGGATCTCGAATTCAATATATTTATCATTAAATAAACATCAAACTGAAAGTGAAGTTTTATCCTTTCTGAAAGTGACACTCTCTCAGCTTGAATTTAAATAAATCCTTGCAGTTAGTGAAAATGTACGAAAGAGACATTGGCAGAACTGATTGGTTAACAAAATATTCACCCACTAGCGTAATAGTTCACATCATAACGGATCATTATTTGTCAACAGACGAATAGCAGCAGAAGCCAGAGAGTAAATCTTTCTCAGAGATTACAAGCTTCAATGCCACTTGGAAGCCCTCTTGGAAGTTATTCATTTCAGCCAACTTTATCAACGTCCAATGACAAATTCAGGCATGGACAGCTTCAAACTGCCTCAACATTAAGAAGTAGCAGAATTAGCAGAAGGCCATTAAGCGCTGGAACTGCCAAGTAAAATTAAGAGAGAGAATCGCTTTTTTACCAAGATAAACCACCCTTATTTAGTCAGCAAAAAATATCGACTATTAGAACTGGTAATCGACTTCCAGTCAAAGGGTATTTCGAGGATACTTCAAGGGAACTTCAAACAGAGCATTACCGAGAGTGAAATTATTTCTGAATAATATGCCTCTTAATTTTCTCCGACCACTAGTTCTTCGGGGTCTCCTCTGTCGAATTCGAGAATAATTGATATACAAAAGCACATTCCGACAAACATTTCTCAAGAAAAAGTACATCTTTTCTTTGTCAGCAGCCTTTCTAAATGGTCTATCTTAAGGAAAGGCTCTATGAAGACACTCTGCATTTGAAAAATAATGTTCATGTGCTTGTTGAAGAAAATCTGAAGTTAAAAACTCGAATCAGACACCTCGAAGTAACATTTTTTTTGGGGGAATTTCGTTGAGATTATCTTTTGCAGAAAGAATATACAAAACTGTTGCAGCAGATAGAAGAAATGAATAACCAAGAAAACGCGGAACTGTGTCCTACTCGGCCGAAAGAGGTTCTAATTGATTTGTTAAGCGATCATATTGACTGGTTTTTAGTATGGATTGGCTGTGTTGCTCAAGAAACAGGTGAAAGAATTAAAAGACGTTCTTGCTTTGAAAAATGAGGAGATCGAGAGTCTTAAAAGGCAAACAAAATACACGAAACAACAAGAAACAGAAGTGATTCAGATATATTGCTACTTTGGATTCAATTATCATTAGATTGAATTGCGATTATATACAGATGAGAATATTCGTTTGAAAGGCCTGCTTGAAGAAGCTAGACAAAAGCTATTATCAAAGTATTCTTGAGAGTGCGATAAAACCTCTTCACAAACTTTTCAAAAAGGAGCCAACATGATGAAGAAGGCGACTATGATGAGGTCGAGAATAGATCACCACATTATGAAGAAGAGATCAGTCAGCTAAGACTCGAAAATCAGAGGATTTCTGCAGAGATAAAATACCTAGAGGATCAAAACTACAACCTCTTAGCTCAGAAAGAACGAGATGCCCATACTCTAAAAAGATATGCTGAAGAAATCAATAAATTAAAGAAACTTATAAAAGAGAAAGAGATTGAGTCTCAAAAGCTGGCGCATCTTCGTCCCAATCCCCATAAAGAAAAGCAACAAAAGTATGAGCGATATGGTTGGTTCTGTTTTATTATCTTTGTAGAATTGCAGATGAAGAAATTAAGAAAAAATTAGAAGCAGAAAGAAACCGACTTGCTGATAGAGAAAAACAGCTTGAGGAAACTATTAAATTATTGAACGTATTGCTTTTATTCAGCTGATTCAGTTATCATATTTCTTCTAAAGGATCGGATTAACGCTGAAAAGCATGAAAAACAAGGGTTAGTGATTGAGAATGCCAAATTGAAGGAGAATATTACGATCCTTGAAGCCAAACTTAAAATATTACTCAATTTCAATCAAGGAGAGCGGAAGTTTATTACAGCGGAGAATTTTTCAGAGAAATTCGATAAAGACATGTCACCTGAACTGCTGGCATCGCTAGTAAAGGATGTGAAGGCTAGCGAAAATAAAGTCAAGAAAATGAGGAAAGTTGAATATCATGAAATTAAAGCCATAAGTAAGTCACCAAATCGAGCAGGCAATCAATGATAATAAATTTAATAGCCAAAGAACTAGCACTGAGACTACGAAGTCGATATATAACCATAGAGCAAGCTGAAAGAGTAGCTTTTCTCTTGCTGCTGATCTCTCTAACTTTTTTTTCTCACAAAGAAACTTGTTTCAAGAGCCAGAAATAGGAAGGAGATTACACTGACTGAGGTCATGGAGACGCTAATGGGGTAAAGAATTAAGATGTGTGAACATTGTCCTTATTGAGACCAGAGACCCATTTGATATCCAAGACGAAGCTATGGCGATGCTGATTGCGAGATATATGGTGGAGGAGAATGACAAAGATTACGTGTTTCTAGATATGCAAAAAAGTGCTTCACTCCCGATCGTGAAAAGTATATTCAAGAAGCTTGTCAATAATTATAAGGTGCTTGACCTGAAAAGTGAATCGGCTTTATCTGGAAAAATAGCAGACGTAAGATTTGCCAGTTGTTTTTCGTTTTAATACGAGCAATAATTGAAAGGCAATCAATAAGTATCGAGAGCACTTGGTTAATCAATTTCAATCCCTTCCAGCTTGCAAAGAAGGGTTTGTGTCTTTGGAGCTACTTTTTCAGACTCTTGTCTCATTTGAAATTATATTGACGCCGGAGCAAATTGATTATTTGACGCTGAGAATGTACGAAATATCTCCGGACCTCAAGAGGATAGTGATTAAAAAGATTTTTGAATTGTTCCCGGAAGACGAACAAGAGAGAGACCAAATCATTCAAGAATATTGTCAAAAGCATCAGCATGAGCTCAGCCAGCTTGAGGAAACTCGCAGTGAGCTTCTGAGGTAACTGAACTGCATTTTTCTTTAAAATTGAGACAATGTCTATAAAAGCGAGCATCATGATCTCAACGAAGATCTAAGAAATTCACTTAAACATTCAAAGCATGAGAACTTAGCAGGGCACACACAAGATGCTGAAGCATTTTATGATTAACGACGATCTCAAGCCTGACATAATACACTACTGTGAGAAATGTAACCTCTGACACGCATTCACCGCGAGACTATTCATGGGATATACCTGATATCTTCTGATTGTAAAAAGAATATATGTCAAAATTGCATAGAACTTGAGTTGTAGAAAGAAAATTTTGAATTTTCTTGTAGTTGTTGTAAGGCTAGCATTTTACACCATTCAAAAAAAAAGTGCTTATCAGTGAAATAATTGCCGAGCTTTGGTAGAAATGTGAACATGAGAGAAAAAAAAATGGGGGACATAATCTGGTTCTTTATTTAAAAGGACAAACCGATTTAGACATTGCTTCTGAGGTTGGATTAATAAGGAACAGAATGTGTGTCATTTTAATGCCATCAAGTAAAATTAGTTCTGCCTGTACGAAAAACAATTATGGATACTTTACACCCAACATGTGACAACAAACAAGTTAGTCAATTTAGTTCTGAAATTTATCTTACAACATAAAATTTTGGAATTTTGATTGTCGATAGCATTACTAACAATTGATTGCAAAGAACTACTTCAAGACGCGATTTTTGAGATTTCTATCAACTATCG
>ENA-UOTZ01000496-UOTZ01000496.1-compost-metagenome-genome-assembly--contig:-NODE-496-length-32859-cov-13.301903_pt1 | contig 32859 bp, 24 predicted proteins | sample MGYA00238144_ERZ746983 | MGnify/ENA primary metagenome ERZ746983 (study PRJEB28759, sample SAMN06268863) | compost metagenome | isolation source: single cell | place: USA: California, Emeryville, Joint...
AAAATCAATTACTTCCTTTGGTAAATTAAATGATTCGTTGGAGATAGATAATTTCAAGTTTTGAAAAAAACTAACTTTATTTGCACCTGCAACGATTTTTCCAAAAAATTCATATCTCCATGTACAATCCTTATTTGCCTATGAACACCTCAAATCTTCCACAGACCCAAATGTCCTCTACTTACCTCCATCAATCACCGAATATTTCTCAAATCCACCCCGGAGCAGTCACTTCCCCTGCAGCATTTCAGCTATCTGGCAGCCCTTACTTTTCGAAGTATGACATTGACCCTGAAGTGAGTGAAATCCACAAGCGATATGAACAAGAAGCTCAGGAAGTCAGGGCTAAGTATGAAGAGCACCTTAAAGGACATCTCAAGCTTGGGAAACGAATAGAAGAACTTGAAGCTTTGTTGGCAGCAGAATGTGAGAAATCGAACATCTTGCAGAAGAAACTTGACGAATTGGGACGGGAATATCATGAAAGGGAGAGAGATCAAGCACAAATTGATCAAAAACTCTTATTCATTGCTGAGGAGAATAGAAGAAAAGATCATGCTATTTCGGAAGCCGACCTAACAATGCGCTATCAGCAACAAGAGATGACAAAATTATCTGCTGAATGCAGTCGTTTGAAGGACGAAGTGCACAGACTGCATGAATTTTATGAGAATAAAATACATGAAATTGACGAATCTCATAATACGCAGATAAGACAATGCAACACACAAATCGAAAACTATCGACATCAAATAGAGCGATTGCAAGGCGATCATGCTAGTCAATTAAGAGAGCTTAATGTTGAATGGGAACTTAAGCATCGGAGAGTCGAGGAGCAGATTCGTGAAGACAACCGCTCGATAAGTGAGCTGGAGCAGAGCAATAGAAAGTTAAATGAACAGATTACCAAATTAACATTGCATTACGAAGAGCAGATCAAAGCTTCTGTAGCTAAAGTCAAAAATGAGGAATTCGAAAAGTATGTCATGCTAAAAAAGGAACTAGAAGCTAAAATCACAACCTTAGAAGAGGCCAATGCCTCTCTCCAAGCTCAAACTGAAGATTTGATTTCAGAAATCCAGTTTTTGGAGAGAACCAGCAATGAAACTAAACAAACTTTCGAAGAAGAGACTTTGAGACTCAAGGCTGAGTGTAATGAGTTAAGGAACCAAATATCAATTCTCACAGTCAACGGCGACAAGCTACGAGGAGAACTCGTTAATAAAGAAGGATTAAATAACAAGCTTCAAAACGAAGTCAACAGCTTAGAGATTGAGATGAATAGAATTAGAGATCATCAGAGAATCGAAATTGAAAAGCTCAAGTCTGATTTCAGTTTGGAACGGAGAAGTTTTGAAGATGCAGAAAGATCGCTTCGAGCGAGGATTATGGAATTAGAGCGTCAGTTGGTTGCAACTGGGGATGATTCTGAGAAACTGAAAAGAGAATTTAATAAAATGAAAGATATGCTAAGCGGGAACGTTTCAAGGATGATTGATTCAACGCTGATAGATTATCAGACAAAGACGTATGTATCGAAAAAGTCATACGAATTCAGTAGTGATTATACTGATATAAAAAGTACTAGTATGTATTTGAGTCGTCTGGACAGAACCAGAGACAAAAAGTATTGATTTTTTTTTCCTTTCAGAAATGATATTGAATCTATGCTTCTCATTAAAACATTGTATATTTTGAATTATTTTACTCCATTTGCAGAGAAGCATCATCATTCTTCATGATATTGTTCAATCAAACTGATGATCTGATAATTTGCCAGTTTTTCCTGTGGAACCAAGTTAACTAAATTTTCTTTTGTCCTTCTGTGACTTTCTTGAAGGTTAGAATGGTATAGTTGGGAATGACGAGCTGCCTTCATGGTGTGAAAAATTTCTCAAGCCATTAACTTCTTGCTTTGGAACTGTTAAAAGCACCTGACATAGTTGCTAGACACATTTATTTTGGCAGTACTCTAATTAATTGCAAGATTGCTGATGGAAGATGTTTGCTTGTCCACCATTTTCAACTTCGACAGCTTAGTCTCATTCCTACTGGTATTCTCTTTGCCTCGAGATTATTGCAACGAAGATCTTTTCTTGTTTTCCTCTCCAATAATAACGAGGCAAATTCTTGTCAAATATTCATCAGCATAATAATTCGACTCAATCCTCTTTAACTTCTCTTGATGCTTCTGCCTTGAATCCATCAACTATTCGAGATCTTCTTAGGATATTCTATTATTCATCTCAAATTTTCTTCCCGACTCGAAGATCTCGTCAGCGTCGTGGACAGTGAAAACCTCGCCATTACTGGTCACATTCTTCATTGGAAAGGAACCTCACTTCCCAAAAGACTCCAATGACTCTTTCAAAAGTTTTCTATTTCGATAAAAGCATAAGTCTATATTTTATTTATTTTGGACTTCAGATTTCTCGAATTTGTATTCTGGTTCTTCTTTCACCGGAAACACTTAGACTTAGGAAAGCCTCCTTACACAACTAATCCAAACAGTCAAGAAGCTTTTTCTGTCAATAATTTGTATTCGATACACACCACGAGAAGTTTTCATTCAGAATTTCTCAATTAATTCAAATTTGCTACTGGGATTTCACAACATGGAAATCGAGACGGCTTTTTGTTGGTCATCTTTTGAATAGGGTAGGCTTAAATCATAATTCTACAAATTTCTCTCCCAACGAATTATGTTGAACTGGAAAATCATTTGAAGTCCTGGGTATATATAGGTGTATGCGAATAAATCCAATTATTTTCTTTTTTTGGTATTCTAAGAAGAATCCACTAACCAGCCAGAAATGTTTAAAAAGGCCTTTAAAGTCGCTACTCACAACGTGTTGTCCGGCAAAGACAAGAAGAAATTACGTCAGGACCTTGCCGCTTTGTTCGATCCCACTTCCGTCGATATATTGCTGGGGAAACCTGAAGCCGAGATCTTCTGTGATAAACTGTCGGGATCAAAAACCTTAATTTTCACATTGAACGACATTCCGATATTCGTAGATGCTACAGGAAAAGGAACCTATTTCCCTACAGGTCAGTTTGAAACTCTTCTATACAATATAACTGAGAATGTTCTCGAAAAATAGTCTATGCCATCCAGATGTGCCCTAACATCACCGGAAAATTGGAGCTCAACGAAGGTGTTGATCAATTCCTTTTTAACGGCGCAAACCTCATGTGGCCAGGTAATCTACTGTGGTTTATCTGAGTGATTATAACTTCAAATTCTTCAGGAGTTAAGAATTCTGGTGAATTACCCCCATTCGAAGCTGATGATGTGAAATATGTTGTTGCTGGTGATGGAAAGTAAGCCAATGCGTCTTAATTGCACTCACAATAAAATATTTTGATGATAGAATTATCGCAGTAGGAGCAATGGCATGCTCAAAGAAGGATCTTGACAGCAAAGGTCCAGTCGGAACTGCAGCTTTTGTGTTACACTTGATGAACGACAAGCTTTGGGAATCAGGCCCTCAGAAGCAGTTAGATCCTATCGCCGCCGCAAAACCTGAAGAGCAGAAAGTTGAAACTGAGGTGAAGAAAGAGGAGCCAACCAAGAAAGAGGAGGCTGAGAAGAAAGAGGCAAAACCGGAGAAAACTGAAAAAGTCTCAAAGGAGGATGAGAAAAAAAAGAAAAAGAAGAAAAAGGAAGAAGAAGAGGACGATGATCTTGATCTTGCTGCTTTTGCTGGAGGCATGGTGAAGAAATCAGGAGGCGGTGGCGGCAAGAAGAAGCCAGAGTCAAAGCCTGTAGCCGTGATCGGAAAGGGTGGCAAGTTTTCTGACGACGAAGACGATAAGAAGAAAAAGAAAGGAAAGAAAGGAGGCAAGCCAAAGAAAGATGAGGATGAAGATGAAGATGAAGAATCAGATGAAGAGGAAGATAATAAGAAGAAGAAAGACACAAAGAAAGGTGCTAAGAAAGACGACAAAAAGGATGCTAAGAAGAAGGGAAAGAAAGGAGATGAAGACGAGGAGGAAAAGAAATCAGATGCAGGTGCCATTCCGCCTCAGATAATGGATGAATATTTAATGGAGGCCTTCTTAACGGCACTTAAAATAAGTGTGAATGATAAGGATCTTCCTATTGAAGCTGGTGAATTCTTGAACGAACACGTCTTGCCTTGCAAGAAGGAAGGTGTGTTTATCGACATCAAAGGCACCACTTATAAGAAGCTGGGCAAATTCTTGGCAGCTATGGACAAACTGGGTATCATCGAATACAAGGAAGCCGGAAAGAAGAACCAAACACCACAAGTCACCAAAATTAATAGAGGACATGACAAGTCAGTTTTACTTTGCTTTATTAACATCTAATTTTCCCGCTTTTGTTCGAATAGGTATGTCGATTTTAACCCCGTTGTCACGAAGAAGAAAGAAAAGGAGGAAGAAGAAAAGGAGGTCCATGATGATGACAAATGGCCAAAGGTGGCAATCGAAGAAGTATATAAGCCTAAGCAGCAGCTTTTGTTACTATTGAAAGAAGAAATCCCAGAAGGGTAACCCTCCTAATCTTATCCCTTGTCCTCACAAACGAAATTCATTGCATAGAGATCAAGAAAAGCTCTTCACTCAAACAGAAATTTATCACGCCGTGACGAAATATTTGACAAAACACAAATTGCTTGAAAAGAAAGAAGTCCAAATGAATGAGGAATTGACACCCCTTTGTAACTATTATACTTCTCAAACAATGCTGACAAAATTTTTTCAGTCTGGAGAGAAAGCGATGCTGACAACACAAATCTGCACGAAACCGCTGAAGAAGGCGAAGGTGTTAAAAAGAAGACAAAGAAAGGCGCAACAGTACACACTCTTCCTAAAGACGTCTTTTTCAAAAGGTATTGGTGTTATTTATTCAACAACAAGTCTGATCTCTCCTTAGAGTTGATGATTACTGTACTGTTTCACATAAAATTACAACTTTGGCGACAGGAAAATCAGAGACAAAGTACTAAACTTCTCCTCAAATGAGTCGCTAACATCACATGATTATAGAGTTGGCCAATTCAAAGGTATCAATATTATCGCAGAGAAGGCCCACAATAAGAATGTCACAAGAGTTACCGGGCTCGAACCTTTCTTATTCAATATCCCGAAGTTGGTCAGCAAGTGGCAATCACAGTTTGCTTGCAGTGTATCAACTCATGTAACAAAAGAAAAGAACACTGAAAAAACAGTAAGAATCGTTCTTCACGCACTCAAAACTAATGATATTTAATAATTATCTAGGAAATTACAGTTCAGGGAAGCTTCTTCCAAGAGATTCAAGACTATCTCGAGCAAGAGTGCAAAATTGATCCAAAGTACATCATTCTCAACAATAAATTGGAAAAGAAGAAGAAAAAGGAATAATTAAATCATTAAGCTATGAAATATGTCTAAGCATATATTTCGATCGCATTCTGATGCACATATTCAAGACGTAACTGTTGTGTAAGTATTATGTTGTCGGTCTTCATTCATCCAATAAATAAATTTGGATTTCAGAAACACAGAGCTTAAGAAAAATTTAAAAATGCAGCTTTCTCTGAAACATTTCTCTACAAATGTTGACATTAGAAAACTTCGATGCAATCGCTAGCATCGTGATAATCCATTTTCTCCATTACCTGTTTTTTAAGTATACCATAAGAGCATAACTCTCCAGAGGTTTGAATTTCCAAATTTTAGAGCGAATCCAGAATCTTTCTTTTGGAAATAAATTTTATCCTCCAGAATGGCTTATGGAATCGAATTTGTTGTTTGCTTTGCAGCTTCGGGTATCGGAGTTCTTGGCAGTCTCCGCAGTTTGGCTAACTTGAAATCAAAGAAGAATGAAAATCAGCTCTGCAAGTTAACACTTCTTACCGTCCTTGGATACTTGATCGTCTTTTCTATCTGCACTGTCATTGAAAAAGGCAGACTATACTCAACCGAAACTCTACCCCAAGAGCCACTAGAGCTTTTTATCGCAGGATTGGGTCTCTTTTGTTATTACGGAGTGCTTATTTCGACAGCTTTTTTGGCCTGTTACTCATATAGTGCAGTCAGATCACCTGGAGGACAGCCTTCACGTTTCAACAAATATGCTCCAAGAATCATAGTTGCAGTTTCGTTAGTTCTTCTTGCTTCAGGAGCTACCTCTTTCAGAGACTTGTTTATTGCCGGACAACTTGGTAATGAGTCCTCGCTGGCATCTCAAGCTAGCGCTTTTCGCATAAAATATACTCCTGCCATTTTGTTTGTCCCAATAACTCTTCTTCTTTCTGCTCACACGATAAATTTTAAGTCATTTAAGGATGGAGCTCGCTCAGCAAAGAGATTCGCAGTTTATGCTCGGTACATTGGAGGTTTTCTGAGTCCAATACTGCTTAACGGAATCATTGTACTTTTTGTTGGAAAGCCCAGTTCGATATTAGCAGTGTTAGAGTGCTGCGTACCTCTTCTCGCCTCGCTGCCAATAGAGAGATTTTCCTCGATCAAAACTGAATCTGAAGAAATAACACAGGAAAAGCTGGACGCGTTCAATCAGATTCCAGATGCTGAGCTCTATGATGGATCGGATTCAGAAAGCGAGCCTCAAACTAATCTCCAAGAGGGAGAATTGAAATCATCCCAAAATATCCAAGGTACTCAAACTGAAACTGTTGAAGAATCTGCTCCTCTCAAAGCTGACACTAGCCATGATTTCTCATCCTCATAAAAATTACTGTCAAGATTCAACATTTTGAGAGTTGGGTTCGAAAGCACTCTTCAAGTAGTTTCGTAGAAAACTACGTTGCTTGAAAAAAATTTTAGCTTGGATAGAACATCCATAAATCTCCGCTGTATACTGGACTTTTTTTGAGATAGCCACGGAGCGTTAAAATTTACATATTCTCCTGCTAGTTACTTATTGTAGATTACATGTAGGTTCATCCCAATATGAATAACGCATTTATAGGAGCGCATCATTTACATCTCTCGCTGAATTCTGAAAAATAGGTCTGATGCTATCATCATATACACATCACGTTTATAAAAGACCGCTTTGAAACTCCATCTTTCCGTTTAGTTGAGACGATACAATCCTATGGTATGAATGTTCTTATTATTTTTTGACTATTGAATTTACTAGATCCAGTAAGCAACATTAAGCAGCTGATTGCTGCTTCCTATAAGAAAGAACTTTTGAAACTTCTTCAAATTATTGCTACACACTCAAAATCTTCATTAATTCATTTTTAATATACCAATATGGTCCAGTCTTTCCTAACAATATTTCATCATGAACATACGAACAGGAAGAAAAAGCTCTTGATGTTTCAATTGTAGTTTGAAAACAGAAAATGATGCCTTCAAGTAAGCTTTTAAAGGAGCCTTTCCTTGTTTTCAAATCTATCAAAACGGCTGTTTTAGCTAACTCTTCTAATTTTTTTACCCGTTTCTGAGTGCTCTCTGCAGTTTGCAAAGAGATTTCAGTTATTTGCTTTTAAAACGAGTAATAAAATAAGATCGCTCTCATTCTATCATACTTCTTAACCTAAATGCCACCTACAGACGCTAATGTAGAAGATTTGCACGCCATGCTCGCTCCTGATAAAACCCACGTGGGCCTCGCCAAAAAATTCACACTCTACACAATCCTAGTTGTAGCAGTTATTGGCGCTTCTATCGGACTCTATTACCTAGCATACCGATTCGAAGCAACCGCCAGCTACTACGAGCCTATAGACTATCCCTACTACGACACAAACACATACAGAGCTCTCACGCTGAGCAATGGCATGAAATTGCTGCTTGTCAGTAACACCAAGGCGCAAATGGCGACTGCGGCGCTCTCAGTTGGAGTTGGTTCCTTCGCTGATCCCACCAATCTCGAAGGCCTTGCTAACCTTTGCCAACATCTAGCAAATATGGGTTCGAGTAAATACCCAGGCGCTGATACCTTCGCATCATACCTTTCCAATCATAGCGGAATATATGAAGCCTATACAGATTTAGAAAAATCAGTTTTTAGCTTCCAAGTCGGAATCTCAGGCTTGGAGCAGTCCTTGGACATGCTGGCGAATATGTTTGTTGAACCTGTATTCACAGAAGCGGATATTGGCAATGCATCTTCTCTCATTACGAAAGAACTGACCAAGACTTACGATAACACTCAAACCCGCCTTCACTATGTCCTCCAGCTTTTAGCTTCCTCTGATCATCCTTACTCACGCTTTAGTTCCGGAAATAATGATACTTTAGTTACAAACCCGTCAACACTTGGTCTCGATGTTTTGACTGAAGCTCAGGCTTTCTTTGAAACCTACTACAGCTCGAATATTATGTACGGTGTTGTTGTAAGCAATGACACTCTGGATACTTTGGAAAATTGGACCAAGACGTACTTCGAGGTCATCCCTGATAGAGGCGCCGAAACACTCAGTTACAGCAACTATACCAATCCATTCACTACCAACAAAAGGACATACACGCAATTTGACCCTGCACAAGGAGAAAACTATCTTTATCTCGTATTTTACACGATTTCTTTGGACAAATATTACCCAGAGAAACCATTCGAATACCTCAGGAGTCACATTGAAGAGCGTGGCCAGAGCAGCTTGTATGAGTATTTGAAAAATAATTCGTACGTCACGGATATTAAAATGACAGTTGAGACCAACGCAACTTTCGGTTCGATCGTTCAGGTAAGATTCTCGCTAACTCAAACTGGCCTGGATTATATTGATGAAATTCCAAAGGCGTTTTTCGCCTACATCAATTTAATCTCTGAAGACGGAATTAGCCAAGATATATGGGACGACATTGCTGAAGAAGCGGAACTGAGCTATAACTACACCGAAAGAGGATACGATCTCGAGCTCCGCTACGCACAAAGACTTGTTACAAACCTCGCGAAGTACGGAGAGAAGGAAGTCCTGACGGGAGAGTATCTCTTTTCAAACTATGATAGCAACCTGCTGAAAACCTTCATTGGATCGTTCAGCATCGACAATTGCTTGATATTGATTTGCTCTCCTCAATTCAGCGTTTCAACAAATCTCACTGTTGTCTCTACGGAAACTTCAACAGTTACTCTCTTCCAAATGACACCAAACAAACTTATGAAAGGCCGAAGCACTTCCAGCTCGCTCTTTAAATCACATCACAAGATGAGTGTTCTCTCCGAAATGACAGAAGACACAACGACCAACACGACTGACACCACAACGAACTTGACAGACACAAATTCGACAACATCAAACACAACTAATGGAACTGGAGCTTATTTGTCCTTTGGAGCTCTAGTTTCCTACAGTGAAGAGTACAATGTAGACTACTTAACTCAGACCATTCCAGAAGACTATGCTACCATTTTACAGAACATAGCAGCGGAAGATTACCCTCAGATCGCGCTCCGTGAAAGTAATCCATATTTCCCAACGAGCCTCCAGATGTACTGTAGTGTCATTTCGACTACCGGATGCGACACTGAGTTTGAAAAAGATGCTTTAGAATACTGGCCATCAGATATTACTACTTATCTCGATTATGGACACGTCTGGTACCAGCTTGAGCGATCATTCAGAACGCCCAGATATATCATGAGTCTCATCATGCATTCACCTTATGTGTACCAATCAGCAGAGGACCAATTCAAATTCTTGGTGTATTGCCGTTATCTTGATGATGTGATCCAGCCGCAATACTCGCTCCAAGCACATGCAGGCTATTGGCTGACGATCAGCTGTGGCTTTGATTATCTCGAGATCAAATTCGATGGCTTTTCTGACAACTTGCAGCAAGTGATTGTCAATATCACCACATCGATAAAGGATTTGACCTATGATGAAGATAGATTCGTTCTTGTGCGTGATCTATTCATCGAAGCACTCAACGAGACGCAATCAGATCCCCTCTATGTAAAAGCTCCTTTGAGGGTCCAGAATCTGCTTCTGTCTTACAATTACAATACCACCGAGTTATTAGAAACTGGCGCAAGCCTCACCTACAGTGATTGGAGTGATTTCTTGTCTCAGATGAATTCCTTCTACCTCGATACCATCATCATCGGAAATCTGAAGCAAACAAACGCAAACACGCTCGCCACTGAAATAATCGATAAACTTGATCTGAATAGAATCTCCGAAGATTCGCTTCTCGTCAACGAGGTTTCAAATTTGGCTGGACGAAGCGTTGTGTTCCGAGAATTCAGTTCCTCTAACTCAACCGCAGAGAACTTGACTCTGAATTATTACTTCACCGGTCCTATGACTGCGGAACTTACAGCAAAGTTAACCGTTCTTGAAGCATTCATCAGCGGACCTGCTCGTACCTACCTGCAAGATGACTGGGAATTAGGAAATTACACTTCAGCTGAAATACTTTCAGTCGGAAACTATTCAGGAATAGCAATCACTGTTCAGAGCGGAACGTACGATCCTTCTGATTTAGATAAAGAAATTGAGAGCTTCCTTACTTCATTTGAGACTTATTTCACAGCTATGAGTAAAAGTAACTTTGAGCTGTATCGCAGTCAGATTGCACTTGACGCTAGCCTGAATCCACAAACTCTTGGAGATAAGGCTGAAGGTTATGCGGCTAAAGTTAGAGACCGAAGCTATGATTTTAATTTCACTCATAACGTCAGCGAAATCATCCCAACACTTGCAAAAGCTGACATACTTGACTTCTTCCAGGAGTTGTTCGGTAACACTAGCAGCAGACTCTCATACCAAGTCTATTATCGCCAAAATGATACCATGACTCTACCGACAACAGTGCTAAGCGCAAATCAAACTTACTCTGGCCTTGCTGAAACGTTACTAACAGACGAGACAGAAATTTGGGGCACGACAACAGAAAACAATGAAGAAACCAGTGAAGAAACTAGTGAAGCTAGCAATCAAGAAGAATAGCAGGGAGGGCTCAAATCATATATTTGATGTTACATTGATGAATGAGTCAGAGTCGGTCTATAGATTGTCAACTTTTATTCCTTGAATCTATGCTTTAGGTCTGAATTCATGTATGTATGATATAAGTCTGATAGAAAGGACTTATCATAATGACATCTAAATAAAACCAATAATATCTTATAGCTTATCGTGAGAAGAAATAACAAGTATTTGATATTTGGTAAAACAAGGAGTTAATAATTTTTGACTTCTGAAAATATTTAGAAATGGTATAAATTTCAGCAAAGAATTCCTATTTTCTAATGTCTGACTTCTTCTAGGGCAAACAACCAGCTACTGGCCAAAAGAAATCCAAGGATGCAATTGCGAGAGCTGCTTCAAGCGCAAGCAAGGGCGCAAAGAAGGTAACGTCGAGATTCTTTGGATTATGATATGAATCATTGATTTCTTCCTATAGAAATGGGTGAAAGGAAAAGAAAGAGATCAATTGAACCTTGCTGTGTTCTTTGATCAAGCTACATATGATAGACTCCTCAAAGAAGTCCCGACGATGAAGTTGATAACAATAGCTACCGTTTCTGATAGATTGAAAATCAATGGGTAAATAATTAGTTAATTCGAATATGTTCTAATAAAGTTGTTGTTAGCTCTTTGGCAAGACAGGGTATTGAGCATCTTGCTGAGAAGAACTTGATCAAGCCATGTGGTGAGCAGTGTGCAGCGATGAAAATTTATACTGGAACTAAAGAATCGAAAGCCGCTGAAACTACTGGAACTCAGGGTGATAAGAAAGCCGCTAAAAAAGGCGGCAAGCAAGCTGCTGCAGGAGCTGATAAGGAGTAAGAGATAAATAGCTTTCATTCGGAAGTATTTTGTATTTCAATAAGTGCAATTGCTCCAACTGCATAATATCATTTTACTCAGGTGAATTTGATTTATTGCTCTTTTCATGATTAATGAATGAATCCCAACACCGACATTCTTTATCCTTTCCAATTTAGCAATACAGAGAAATAAATTTCTTCATGTTAGCAAAACAAAAACAAAACCTAATTATTTAAATCGTGGTCCTCAAGGTTTTCATTTCATTCCTCATACTACCAGCTTTAATGCAGTAAGAATTAGATATTCCAAGGGAAGAGAGAGAGAGTCATATAATTATTCTCTACAATATTTTGAGTGATCTCTGCCTCAGAACAGACATTGATAATAATGAAAAAAACTTTTTTTGTTGAAATGCAGAGATCAATTCATTTTCAAACATGCTTTATGAATTTGCCATGAAAGCAGAAAAGGCTAACTCAAAGCATTAGTTTTGTTACGATTTTAAAATCGAGCCTAAAATCAAAAATATCACACTTAAAATCATCAAGTGAGAAATTTGTAAATTAACATTGGAACCTATAATACAAAAAAAAATGTTCAAATGTGCGGCAACAAGGATATGTTTTTACTTGTACTTGAATCTGTCTCCACATCGCTTTTATCTAATTCTAGCGTGAATTTCAGCTTGTTCAATTCATTCAAATACTTATTCCTCTCTTCAGTTATTTTTTTCTAAACAAAGTTCATATATTAGTATCATGAGAGAAATGAACATTTCTTACAATTTCAAGTTCTTGATTTTTCGACTTTTCAATCAGCCCATAGACTTTTTCTTCATAAGATTTTTCCGTTTTCTCTCTGCTAAGCGCTTCTTTTTCAATAAAATTATCATCTTCTTCATCATTGGAAGCGCGCTTCCCTCTGCGCCTCTTCCCATAAGAATTATCCTCTTTGTCCGAATCATCATCATCTTCGGGATTTTCAGGAAGAGCAGGTTGTCTAAAGAGACCCACTGCTCCCGTTACAGCTGGTAAATGCCATTATTGTACTGAATCCTCTGAAACCCATTACCTCTTTTCCCAGCATTAATGGGGTTGTGTGTTGCTGCTAGGAAGTTTGGATAAGAATGTCTCGATTTTGCCTGTAGGTCCAGACTTTGCATCGAATTCGGCTTGAAGTTTCTCTCTGGTGATGCCTAAGCAATGACAACTGTTTTAGAAATGCATTATAGTGTAGCTACCGAGTTCATGATATGTTCTGGGAGTAAAATCCTCGGGACTTCTTTCTGATTTAACTTTGACAGACTACCACGATTGAGAAAAGATTTCCAGTCAATATCATTCATTGTTGCTGGAATGTTATGCAGCGTGAATGGGTCGGTATTTGTTTGCGCTTGATGGTTCGTCATTGCAGCGGCTTGCTGAACTAGCTGAACGTGCTTTTTTGCTTTTTCTATGTCAGGATATTTCATGCTGATTCTGAGCCTCTCGTTCTTCATCCTTTCATTTCGGTCTTCTGTGGAAACTTCGTCGAATGTTTTGATGATGCTACTCGACTTGATATTTTAAAGGTTTTAAAACAGTGATTAAGTGTACATCGGGCAATTGAGCCTCTTTTTCTACGGACAAGAGCTGAATAAGGAATTTATCGTCAAACCTCTTTTCATGTGCATCCTGAGAGTGAAACGTGAGGGCTGCTCCTATGATAAAAACTTGTGATAATTACCTCGGCTTTCATTACAATCTTAACTGTTTCAACCTGCCCTTCAGCAAGACATCCAACCTTTGGTTTAACGAAATATATCTCCGGGGCTGACGTTTTGATCTAGATTTAACCAACATGAAGCATTTTGAAATACGGGATTGTTACACGAAATGCGAGCCAGAAGTCCTTATTTGTGTTTTTTATGATGATTTGCCCTTCAAAAAGATTGATGATATCGTTATAAGCCAACGAAATGAGAGATGGAGGGTCCAATATATAAGATAGCTTGTTCGGATTTAATTTAATATTCGCCGAACTGAATGTATCAGCGTTGAAGGCATTTTTATTCGATCCGGATCTTAATGAAGGTTCTTTGTACATGATTTCGGTGAAGGTTCCTTTATTTGAAGGCAACTAAATTTTTATTTGAAGCTTTCAACGCACAGCCAAATAATATCTGTGAATAACAGGTACACAAATATTTGAATTATTATAGAGAGTATCCTCGACGACCTTGATATATCACTAAAGAGAAAACGTTACAAAGACTTCATTAACATTGTCGACAGTTTTGATTGAGCGAAAGAATTTCACATTCTAATATTTCGAACACATATCCCTTTAGACGATGATTTGAACAATCACCGAGGAAAAATGCCTTGTAAATCGCACAATAAGAATATCCCTTTAAGGACTAACATGATGAATAATTTAAACAAATATACAAACACTGAAATAATCTCAAGAGAGAGAATCAAGCCTTCATCTCCAAAATTTAGATAAGATAAGGTAACTGATCAGTAACTTTTTCCTATGTAGAAATCTTATTTCCTTGCAGATCCCTTTTGACTTTTCGGCAAGCTTTTGTCTCTCTTCAGCTCTCTTTCATTCTCAATTTTGGATCCTGGTGCTGCCAAATATTCGCTATATTTCTTCTGCAGTGATCGAAATTTGGCGTCCATCTTAGCCATGTTCTGTAAAGGGTATAAATCATGAGGAAAAGTATGCATTCAGTTACATTTTTGTAGATACCCAAAAATCCGTGAAGCTGTTCTGCTGTTTCTCTCTGCATAAATTCTAGCTGCTTCCTCATTTCCTCCTTTATTGATGAACTTTCAGCTCGTACATTCTGTAAAGCTTGGAAAAATTTGCTTGATAGCAACTCGCTCTTCTCTCTCCAAAAATTTATCTCTGCTTCCATTCTTGTTAGCTTTTCGGAATCAGCATGTTCTCTTTCTCTGGACAGATTCACTCTTCTAACTGGAGATGATGAAGATTGAGCCCTTGCTCGATCCTCATGTTGATATTGATCTTTTTCTTTCTTTTCCTTCAGATGCTGGAGGTCTCGGCTAACTTTATTGATTTCTCCTCTAATTTCATGCAATTGCGGGCGTTTTTTCAGATTCATGTCTGAATTCGTTGGAGTAACCTATGAGGAATTTTGATAACTATCCAGCAATGAATTCACTGGTTACAGCATTTCTTTGGGCTTTGAGAGTTAGCTTGGAAGACTCATTTGCTGGGGATTTAGACTAATCCAATTAAAGGATTTTAACAAAAAATGATGGAATAATGCTAGAAACCCTTGCTTTGATGGTCCTTTTTTCAGCACTGCTTAAAGGACTCTCATGCTTTCTCTCCAGTTCGAAAGAGTGCTGTTGCTTCTGTTTATACAATCGCTGCTGTGATTCCAAGCGCTCAATTGATCTTATCACTGCTTTAAGCTTATTATTATGCTTTTTGCTCCTCTTTATAAAAACTGCTAAAACCATTACATTAAAAATTTTACTTTAAGTTCATCCTGCAGCTTCGCTAACTCTTCTCTCAACGCTTCCATCTCCTAATACATTTTTTAAGTTCGCTCATTCAGAAAACCGGAAATACATGGCTTTCAAGGTTTCTCGCTCTAGCTAAATTTCTCTTCAGAGCTTGATTTTCTGCAACAAGTTCTTCAATCTGTTGTGTATACTTCGCTTCCTCAATCCTTCTGACAGCATTTTCCTTTGCGCAACTATTGAGAAAAAGTGGATGCAAAATCGATTTACAGCTTCTTTAGCTTTTATCTCTAGTTCCGAAACTGTCTCATGCATTTTTCTCTTCTCCGAATCCAGTGCAAGAATCAATCTTTTATTTTCCTGCCAACCAAATGAAAACTTGCTCAATAATTGTATTTCACATTAATCAAATTCCTTTCGCTCTCAAGCAAGCGTTCGATATCCGCTCTTAGTTTTTGGTTTTCTTGAGTAACTGCCACTGTATTGTTTAACTGAATTTCTAAGTCCCGCAAACGAGATTCGTAATATCTTTTAGTTTTATGCTGCAATAAAGTTAGTTCAGCCAGCCAGAAGAGCACATCTACCTGCACCTCTTGAAACTCTTGGTTGCTTTTCTGAAGTATTTCATTCTTCTCTTCTCGAAAAAGATTGAAAAATCGACTTTCCAGCTTTTTCAACTCCTTATCTATCGCGAATGAATGCTCGCTTGCTGCTTGAACCTCAACAGGATCAACCGAGCTGTTCATTGTCACTTCATGTTTGCGAAAGGAACCATCAAGCCCTTGTGAGTTCCTCCTATTTAGACTTCCAGAATGTTGGGATCCTCTCCTTTCAGGTTCAGCTGATAGCAAGCTCCCTTCAGTTCTAGTAAGTTCTTTTAATCTATCCTGACCGCTTTTTCTCGAAGGGTATGGCTCATGAGGTCCATCAAATGGATCAATACTGTGTTTTGAACCTCTGATCCTTCTATTGAAAAGAATCTCCGCTGGTTCTGAAGTATGATGCGATGAAGCCACTGAAACATGAAAAATTTTGAACCTTGATGATAGATGGTGGAGTTCTCAGTTCGTAAACTAGTTTTTCATTAAATCATTGCAAATTGATTGGGCTAGTAATCCCTTACTTTTCTTTCATCATATCATAGCTTCGACGATTGAGAGATCCCGAGGCATTCTGCGAAAGAGGAGGCTAATTGCTTTGTTTAATTTTGAGAAGCAGAGTAATGATACTTGTTTTGATTGTCCAGCAGTGAGTTCTCTATCATATTTATGCGCTCTAAGACAAGCAATTATTTTCTGTGTGACAAATGCAAAGTGAACCTGAGAGAAGGGGTGGAATACACTTCTTTTGCTCCTTCGTCTTCTACATACATATTTTCCAAACTCTTTTTCAAATTATTGAGTTGTTATTTTTTTAAATCGTCAATTCGAATTCTCACAGAATTGACAAAGAAAACTTATACTCTTTTTGAAGTCTCTGCTGATAATTTAAATACTTCAAAAAAGTTGAAAATAGATAGATATGCATAAAATGAAATACGATTCTCAAGCAAAAAGCGTATCTGTTGCTGAAATTTCTAATTATCTCTTCCTAGCTAACAACAAATTGTAATATAATTCCAATCAATTCTAATTACATTGATTCAAGGGCTAATTTTATCAAAATCCACACTCGGCCACAGCCTTCTGATTTGAACTGATCCTAGAGGAATTTTATTCTCTCGGAAATACTGAATCATCAGTTTCAACCCTTCAAGGATGGAGAAGTAGCAGTAATCTTCTTTATAATCACGTTGTGTCTTTTTCCGAAGTATTTTTTCTGGTTCCAACTGCAAAATGAACTGCGACAATTCATTTCGGAACTCTTCCCTCTCGATCCAAGCCTCGTTAACCTTTCTGATTGAAGCACTGTCCTTCAGTTTTTTGCCTTTGATCCACTCATAAGATTTCGTTTGATCCCGCTCTCCATTAGTAATGCCCCAGTCCAATAGGTAAACATCAATCAACTTTTTCAATACATTTTTGTGATGATCCGAGTGAAAATGCCTTCTGTCCTTTTCGCTGACTAAAGGTACTCTGTACAATCTATCATTTTCATTATTGACCTTTCTGATATCAGCATATTCTTTCCACAAAATTTCAGCGATACGATTTGCTAATGTTTTGGGTGGAGCGGGAGAATTTGTTTCAACAGATTCACTTTGTAGAGCTGGTACATATGGTCCTTCTAATTTTCCTTCTTCAATGTCTTCTGATTTGGTCCTGTCTGTCACCCCAGAAGCAGAATAATGGTATCTCCCATCAAAGCTGTGAGGAATAGGGGATTTACTTAAGTCATTTATGTCAAACGCTCGATCCATGACAGTTGTTAGAAATCGGTATATATATAGATCCTTCAATATAGGATTAGTAGTTGCCTCTTTCAAGACGAGTTCTTGTTTTCAATGAGCAAATTAACATTTTATTCAGAAATCGAACTTTTAGATTCAGTTTACTCTAGTAACAAGTAGTAGAGAGTGTTAATCAGAGGGTTGCTAGATTTCAGCACTTTTCGTTGAGAATTAAAAGCTCCAAATTCTTAAGATGAACCAATCTTTCGTTATATTCAATAATAAGAGCCAAAAGTTGATTCTCTCAGATGGGACGTAACCGCTAATGTTTGGATTTATCATGTCTAAGCAATGGGAGTCGACCTTCTTCTTCAAATTTAAAAAGATGCTCATAACTACCAAGTTCTGGCTTGATTGAAAAATTACTTTCTATCCAAAAGGGGCTTTCAATCCAACTATGAGCAAAAGAGAACACAGAAAACTCGAGCTAACATTACTTTCTCATTTTTTCAAACAATCTCGAATCATTCTATCGATTCCAGAACTTGGTTGCAAGCTAATATGCGATACTCAACTTTTCTAAAGAAGTTGCGCTAATTTCCTTGTACTACGCAGCTGTTTTGAAACACAGCTTTTTTCTGAAGAGAAAAGTCAATTGAAATAAATAGCATTTTTATGGACAGGCTAGATATAACGAACCTAGATATTTCATCAATTTATTCTGGAAATGAATATACGGACTATAATAAGTACAGAATTCAAAAATGCAAAAGATCACTATCACTTTTCCTGCAAGAAGCGGCAAACACATACGACTCGAATACAATCTCGATTCATTAGCAAGCGATTTAATCGAAGATCTTGAAGGATATTTGCAATTAGCCGAAGAAGACACTCTAATTCTTTCTAAAACTATTGATTTTGGCAGTTTGATTAAGCCGACTCAGACTTTAAGTTCACAAGGTGTTGTGTCTTCAACAACTTTGTTTGCTTTCGAGAAAGTCACACCCATACAACTTATTTTTGAAACAATGGATGCGAAGATGATAAAAGATGTCGATCCTTGGCTAACTCTTGGTGATATCAAGTATGAAATGCTCGTCAAACTTGGCTTGAATGCAAAAGCCAGCTATAACTTCGTCAGATTCGCAGGGACAATGCGTCCGTCGCCGCAATATTTAACTGATGACACAACTTTTGCCAATTTTTACAAAAGAGAAGTGGTAAGAGTGGTTTAAATCATGGCTTGAATGGGATACCTTAAATTATGATATTTCAAAGCAAGTTCTTGTTTATAGATATCAAAGGATTGATAAACTAATCAGTTTATGTTTTTTTTTTTGGTGATTCATATGCTTATTTGAAACCAACGAAAAAAGTATACACTAGTTTTTGATTTGCCAGTAACAATGAAGAAGGGTTCGTCTCCTTATATTTTTTGAAGCTTTCTCGTGATCTACCTTTTATTTCATTTCTAAAGCAAAGCACACTAGTTCAAATTTCCAAAAGACTTAAAATCTACAAATTATAGGATGCGAATAGATAATTAACGCTTTCTTTCAGATTCGTAGTACAGACTTCTTAATTTCTTATCGTAGAATATTTCTTCTCTCTAGCGTTACTGCTCTGGAAAACTACTATATTCTTTTACGAAGATCTGAAGTTCAGTCATCATTTAACGGAAATTTCATGTGTGCCTAAAGATAGATAAATTTTTTTTTCAAAAATATGCAATTTCGAGCTAAAGGCAAATTAAGTAAAGCCTCAATAAACTTCTTGTAATAATTAGTTCTAAGGGAATTCTTCTCCAGGAATGTAATACATCGGTAAGTGGTTCAGATTCTCGCGGATGAAGTCCAATGTACCGTCCTACACAAAAAGTTATTTCTCAGTATATTTTCAATAATAAAGTTTTACTTCAATTGCTTTGATGACATCCGCTTCGAGGGCCTGCTGGTATTTCTTCCAGCCTTCCAACTTGGTATACTTTCCTTGTTTGGCTTTCTTACTGAGTTTCTTGAAGAGTTTTTCAACAGATTCTTTCGTTGACATCTCGAGCTTAATTTGATGTCTAAACAATGAGAACCATTCGTGATAGAGCGCCATTGCCCAGTTTTCAGACAAAAATTCTGTAACGTTGGGAATAAGTCCTTTGTCATACCTTCAAATAAAGAAACGCGGTTAACCTCAATCAGATAAGCGGCGAAAATAATTACCTTGAGGTGAGTTGGTTGAGATACGTCTCTGCAAGTCCAACAAATGATGAAAGACTCTGGACTGAAATTCTCTCTGTTCCCAAATAAGTCACTGAGTCAATGATTCCGTAGCTATCGAATGTGAATTTAATGTAGTGGCCTCGGAATTGCTTGTCTAAATTATTGCAGACCAGATCCTTTCGAGTAACAGTGTCTTGTAAGAACTATGATTATATCATAATAAGTCAGAGAAAACTAAAAGTCTTCTTACCGCTTTCTTTGGTTTGGCCCAGTCGATCTTTCTGATATAATAGTAAAATAGATCGTTTGGAAGCACACCGCATGTTCCAACAGGCATAAAGAAGAGTGGGAGATCCTCCTCCTCCTGTCCAGGTTCAAGAGCTGGGGCTAGCAGTCCGATATGCTCGAGGACACACCTAGATAGCTTCTGTCCGATTTCTCTCGAGCTGTATTTATCGAGCTTAAGCGAAATTCCAACGGCTGTGTTTTTATATCTCTGAGAAAACTCGCAAAGACGTCCTGCGGCAAAAATGGATTCGTCAGTAGTCTGGAAGTTGCTCTTGACGATTAAACGACCGTTGTACACCAAACCGTTGTCGTGAATACAAGCGAAGATAACTGGATCGATGTCGTAGTATCTTGAGGTAACAAGGAGTTTGCAAGGCTCTTCAAGTTCTTCAGGTTCCTCGTCGTCTTCGCTTTCTGGTCTTCTGAATTTGATGCTTTCAATGTTGTTATTTTCGTCGCTGCGGATGTCAGCGAGGTAGAAATCAGGATAGACTTTAATGCCCATCGATTCGAAAACTTTGAGGACAATTTCCTCAACTTGTGGGTCTTCGAAAGCATCAGGATCATGTACTTTGTGGTCTTCATGCTCCCATTTCTGCTCATTAGATTCGAATTTAGTTGGTTTTTCATATTTTCGAGGTGGAATAACGAAATTGATTCTCTCTGGCTTGACTCCTCTGTTGAGCAGACCGTTGATAAAGCAGAAGCAGTGCAACGAGCGACCATACACCATGATATTTTGGACTCGCTTGCGGCGGGTTAAGAGGTCAATTGGAGATCCTGGTCCGGCATTCGGACTGAACGCGTCATGAATGTAAGGATCATCGAGCGAATAAACACCTTTGATGTATCTTCTATCCTCGAAGATCTCGTATTTCTCGTTTACTCTTCCGACTCCTTCAGACACAAGATGCTCTTCTTCAAACTCGAAAAGTTGATTGTCAATGAGTCCGACAGTAAGGACCAACACGTCGTAAGGAACGACCGCTTTCTTATCCAAGTAAATGGTCTTCTTTTTCCTGTCAATATTGGTCTACAAGGTATAGAGTCATCAGAAAATACAAGTCAAAAGAAAACTGTTTACCATTCTAGCATCGAGGACAGTAACTCTAGCGTCGAGCATAAGGTTTTTCAGCTCATAAAGAGTATAGTTAGGGCTTGTAGCCTTGAGCTGAGTGTATTCGGAGTTGACGTGCATGCTGTGGATACCACCAGGAGCGAGGAGAGTGATGTGAGGGAAATTGACGTATCTCACTGAGAGAAGGGACTCAACGAATGAGATACCAGTGTCTGAGCCTCCGACAACGACGATTCGGTAGTTATTGTTCACTTTATTGATGCTCAGCAGTTTCTTTGTGATGATTGAGAGCGCGAAGTTGCTTTCTTTTTGGTCGTAAGGATCTCTCTCACCATCAACAACGAGCTTTCGGTCCATGAATCTTTCGAGCTGGATGAACAATTCTTTAGCAAAAATGTCTGACTCAAATTTATTTACATATTCTGGATCGTTTTCATGATCCCATTTTCGTTCAAGCAAGTGAGGGAACTTGCGACTTCTGGTCAGTATCAAGTCGTTGAAAATGTCAGGAAGCACAGTCTTATTTGTTGTCTTGAAAATGGTGTAAGGCAAAATGGATAACTGCAGTTCTGTTTACCTCGAAATAGAATGCTGTCTTATTTGAAAGTCTCATAACTTCCTTCAGAATGTACCTTGTAGATTTTTTGAAAATTGGATTGAGGATTGCATGAACAATTTTTGCATGTCCAGCGCGTGAGTGCTGATCAATGAGCATAAAATCTTGGATTGAGAAGTGCGATTTGTAGTAGAGGAGATTCACATCCTTTGAGATAACGTACATACCGATAATCTAGAAAGCAATCATAAATTCATGGATTCCTCTACAAAACTGATTACCGTTTCATCGATATGGGCGGTGAATGCAATATTGTTTGAAGTCAAGCTCTTCACAGCTTCAACAATATCTCTCTCGATCTCTTCAGCGTTAGGCATGTAGGCATAGAGTGGTCTTGCATTTGCGATATCCTCCACTTGAGTTCTTGTCACCTAAATCATAAAAATCCAATCAAACTTCCTCTATAAGAACGAGGACTTACTGAGATCATAGAGGCGAAAAGGGCGTCCTTATGGAAAATGTAGAGAACATCCTCGAATACGCTATTCTTCTTCTTAGGGACTTGAACGAACGATTGCAGAAGTGTGCTCTCGTTAATTGTATGTGGTTGGGTGAGAATGATATACTCACGGTCAGGGAACTGCTCAAAGGCATAGAACAAGAAATCGATCGACCTGCTTTCGTAAGGGTCATCGATACAGAACAAGTTTATCACAATAGCGTTATGGGCAGAAAGCGGAATCTCCGGGAATCCATCTTTCTCCATTACATCCATCATGAGTTGGTCATAATCATTCTCTTCTCTGTGTCTCCTTCTGCGGTTCATTTCATCTTGAAGCTCCTTCTCTTCTTGAGCGAGCTTCGCATCAACCTCTCTCTGAACAAGAGGGGACTCAATAATACCTAACTCGCAGAGAATTTGGTCATACAGCGTGATTTTTTCAAGAGCCTCTTGTATTTCCTTATATGACGTGAATTTTTCGTAGTATTCAACAGGCTTGCTGGCTTCTACTGTGAGCTTTGCTATCATGAGGTCGATTTCTTTCACTTCTTCTTTAGGAGCCTCCTTTTCAGGCTCTTTTGTCGGTTCGACTTCCTTTTCTTTGTCCTCTTGTTTCTTTTCTTTCTCAGGCTCTTTCTTAGTGTCTTTCGTGGTCTTCTTTCCTTTGGCATCCTTGTCTTGCTTTGTGGAGACTTTCTTGAACGTGGGTTTCTCGTTTTCTTCAAGAGGATTCTTGAGCGATACCTTCAGATCATACTTGATTTCTCCAAAGCATTCTAAGAACCCTGGAATCACGTCAGCCATAGGAAGAGCGATATTTTGAGAGACAATAGCGCTAGGAAGAGCATAAATATCCATTATTCTATCATGGATTAGTTCTCCTTCTTCATTCGAGAAGAGCAGGGCGATCGTCTGCTTATTTTTCGTCATAAGGTCCCTGAAAATAGCTCTAACCTGTGGTCCTGAGGCAACAAATCTATTGAACGCGATCATAAACGGCTCCAAGTCGAAGTAAGGAGGAGGGCCAAATTCTTCCTTCTTCTCTTCCTGTCCCTTTCTCTTTTTCGCAGGTTTCTTACTCATCTTGTTCGCCATCGGACCTCTTCTCATCGCTTCAGCCTTTTTCTTCTCGAGTTGTTTTCTTGCCCAATCCTTGTGATGTCCCATTCCGTGGATATAGTCCTTTGGAAGACCATAGTAAATGAGAGTTTCTAAAAAGAAATCGCGCTCTCCAATGATCCAGGAAAAAATATCAGGATCAGAAACTCCGTGCTCATAGAAGATTTCATGTGGCTGAGTGAGCTTGAAACCTTCAAGCCATTTGTCAATGATCTCTTGGACGATTTCTTTAGTCAACGCTTTAGTTTTCTCTTCAATTGTGAGATAGTCGTCCAATTGTTGCTTCAGCTCAGCCTCCTTGGTAATACAGTATTGCTGAAGAGCAAGTCTTTGACCCAAGAGACTGCATCGGAACTTCTCGTCTCGGATTTTGCGTTGAATTGCTCGCTGCTCATCGATTTTTGCGTAATGTTCCTCGTCGACGATATCCAAGCGTCTGTAACGAAGGGCGTCCATGAAATCTCCTTTGAGGAGGTTGTCATAAGGATCCAATTCGAAGCTCTCGGCGAGCAGTCTGTAGTCGATATCCTTTGAGATGCTCATGAGACCGACGGCTTTATCCTTAACCTGAGCCACCAATGCTTTTTGGTCTTGATTCTGGAACGCAATGAGCTCTGCGATGAAGAACTCACCGAACTGAGCTGTGAGGACTTCTGACTGAGAATTGAAGATAGCGGCAAGGTCATCATGATCTTCTTGCTTGGCAATACGGATTTCGACGTAATCTAAGCAGAGGTCTCTTGGACTGAAGTATAAGATCGACTCGAAGTGAACACCTCTGACTTTCTGTTATAGGTAGATCATGTTAGAACGAAGAGGCATCAAAATATGAGTGATTACCTTGAGAACTTCTCTATCTTTGCACTCCATTTCTTGGAAAAGCTCGCTTTTGAAGCTTTGATAAAGCCAATGTGTGGTTCCTAGCTCTCGCTTTGACTCTCCTCGCAGCATGAAGGAGATCCCTTCTACATTTGGGAAGGTTCCGTACACGTTTTGGAAAACTTTTTTCACGATGGCAACTTCAGCTTTTGAGTCGAGTTTGTATGCGTATCTATCTATTCATTTGAAAGTTTAAAGTGAGACTGCTGAAGGAAACAAAGGAGGATACCGAGATAGGCAAAAGTAAGCCACAGGCAATTGAAAGGCCTGATATTGTATTCCGTTTTGAGGTTATAGGCTCTATCAAGCCAGAGTTCCCACGCGTTTTCGTGTTTATAGTCGTACATTCCTTCGAGTCCTGGAGGGTAATCGTTGAAGACCATGACACCCATGGGCTGTAAATTTGCATCGAGGATAGTCATGCTCAAGAAACTGGTCTCAAGGAGATGCAAAAGTTTTGGGTAGTTATAAATAAGATCAAGTGCGTCTTGGGTGCTGTCGTCAATCATTTTCTCAATGGCGAAATAGTCGTCGCCATCTGATCTTCGCACTACCACAGAATCAATGTCGAAACCTCCTTCACGGTCCGAATTCATCATCTCTCCTGACATGTTAAATTGCCCAGATTGGTTCATCAATTCCTTCTTGAAGGCGTTTGAGTAGTTCAAACTGCCAGATTCGTTTCTCTCGTGAATTGAGTCTTGCATTTGTGATTTAAGGCTTTTGAAAGTAAGTTGCTTTGAGAGGGATTGATTTTCTCTTCAAATCTCAAAATTTATAACTTATCTAATTAATTTTCGAGTTCTTATTAGGAAGGAGTTACTCGAATTGATTAATTATCGTACCAGTTCAAATTTTGATGTCTATTACATGCTCTGATGAGAAACCAACCAACAGAGAAAGGCCCTTTGGGGGGGGGGGAATAAAGTATACTACATGGAGGCTAGAAGCATTTGCGTAAGGAATCAATTGATCAAAATGGAAGTTAGTGACATGAGAAAAACAGAATTTCTTGCAATAAGAGACCATAAATTTGTCGAGTAACTTATGAGGCAGTATGGTTGCCAAATTTGCAACTTCTACAAGCAATTAGGCTTTTTCCATTATATGTCAGGCTAAGAAGTGAGGGAATACTTGAATATAAAACCTTAAGATTGCTGGATTTATATAAATTATTAAGGAAATGGCCATTCTAAAGTTCAAAGGAGGGTCGTTCTCACAAAATAATAGATTTTTTGATTCTTTTTTCATATTTGTTGACGCCTCCATTCAAGTATTGACACCAGAAACAATTTCTGAGGACAAACCTCAAAATACCAAAGCAACCTTCTTTAGGGCTGCTCTTAGTCTGATTTTTAAGAGTGCAGAAGTAGGAATAGGGTTGTTTCATTTACTGGCAAAATTCCTCTATTTAATGGAAATTAATTGAGCTAGCAAGATGGAGATAGAAGAACTTTCAAAACATCAATATTATGATAACAAAGTGGTATAGACGAGATGTCACTTCAGAATAATCATTTAAATATTTAGAAGACTCCATCCATTTCGCTTCGAAGGAAAAAAACTAGAAAATTTTATAATGTGTATCAAGGTAATATGTGAAAATTTGTGTCGTAAGGAAAGCTTCTAAAAACTGTTTATCTTTCGGATTCTTTTCAATGATTATATCAGCGATAGTGACATAGTCCAGATCTCGTTCCTTGAAAAAAAAGAGAGAAACACAACACTCATTAGATTCAGAAGAGAAAAACAATTACAGTGGTATCCTTTCGATAAATTGGATCTTTTGGAAGGTGATTAATAATGTGTTCAACAAAAGCGGCATAAAAGAGCTTCATAATTGGCTCACAGCTGATTTTCTCGGTGCTGTAGAGCTTCGGCAACTTCGCACTAATTCCCTGGTTCATTGCTGAGCCTCGTCGTTCCAGTTTCTTTTTCGAGTTTGCCAATGTTGCTGAATTTGAATTATCGGCCTTTTTCCCAGGCAGACTGATCTTTTTCAAAGGCCCATACTCCATTTTCCTATTTATCTCAGGATTAAACGCCTGATAGAGCTTGGAAACGCGGCCTTTGAGGTTTCCAAAGTAAGGCTCGGCGATAAACAGCTTATTGCTCGGATCACAGAACGTGATCAATCTCGAGCCCTCCATCACAACAAACGCACATTCAGAGTAGACTTCATACAGTTGTTCAGACTGCAGGTATTCCAGTCCTTGGTTAATTCCTATTTATTATATTGTAATTAGCTGACTGAAGTCTCTATCATACCAATCAACAGTCCGCCAGGAGCATCCAAGAGAGGAAGGAGTATTTCGGGCAAGTTGAAAATCATTGGGTAGGTATAGTTGAAGGGCTTGAGGAGTGTATAGAGAGCCATTCTATCAGGAACTAATAAGAGGATAACTAAATATCATAGATTACAGGGTGCTTGTTAGTAGATTAAGGTTCGAGCTCATCAAGACCAGCTTTCTCTCACTCATCACGATAGAGAAAATAAACATGAAGTCTGACAGAGGGATAGTTGTGAACACGAGCGGAAGAGCCCATTCTCCTTCCATCGTGAAAGCGTTACGAATTTCAGGGATATAAATATCAGTTTTTTCGTTCTCGTCAAGTTGCAATGGAAGGTTCTTCCCAAAGGATTTTGGAACCTGGAGGAGAAGTTTATCGAGCCAAGGAGCGAGTTTCTGAGATGTAAACTAATGGCCAGTTAAATGAATCTACTAAAACCCAAATTAAGTATACCGCTTGGACCCAATTCGCGTCCATTTCTTGAAAAACATCAGACTGCTCTTTCATTGCCTCCGCGAATTTCGCCATTCGTTCGATCTTAAACATATCTTTTTGAGTACGAAGTATCAATTAATTTTCATGGTGACTCCGAAAAAAGTCTTACTAAGAATGTGGACGTTGAGATCCATGAAGCACTTAATCAGAGGATAAAATGTCATGAAACAGCAAACGCGCTCGACTTTCCAAATCTTTCGCTGAAGTTGTTTCTTTCCGTCTTTTCTAACCCGAAATTCTTTGCTTGGCTGTGTTGACAAAAGAAAATTAAAGGGAAATAATTCAACCCACACTTTACCAATTCTACATAATCTTTCGTTTTAATACATACGAGATACAGGACAGAATTTGGGTTTCCTTCTCGTACGACATCAGAATTCTGGCAGATAGAAGTATTGACTTCTCCAGGAAGTAGAGGGACCACAAAACAATTAGAGTTATGCTCTGAAGTGTTTTTTGCAAGGACAATTCTAGAGATAAAAGGTGATTTTTCGGAATATTATCATCCCAATTACCCAAACAAGCCATCATTTGAAGTGATTCTCTTTCTTTTTATCTTAACTTTGAAAGGGAACATAAACTCTGCCACCGAGTTTCTTGGTGCCCTGAAAAGTAGGTTAATTATTGATCATTATTTGTAGTAGCTTGAGGTAATTCATACTTGGCTACGTCTTCCTTTGTTCCTGGGTGATTGAACAGAATTTTCGCACTCAAAAATCCCTTATCAACTCTAATTCTCAGTTATTGCACATGTATCAAAAAATGTCCATACCCTGGATTTTCTTCTTCAAACTTGAGAACTTCTTCCTTATTGACTCCAATAATAAAAAAATCCTCAAATAATTTCGGAACACCCTTCGATTTCTGCATTCTTGTAGAGAATGTTTCTTCTAAAATAAGCGGTTCATATTTTGTTTTTTGACCTCCATTATCGGGAAACTCTTCCTCTTCTGATATTATAGGCTTTGGATAGCATTGTTATTATCTGTAAATGGATTAATTTGGAATTACTATGATCTTCTTAATAGGAATAGAAGCATGGGTCGGGGGCATAAATGAAATATTTGTGACACGTTTTTTGGTACTTCTTTCAAACTGCGGTTCTTCTTCAGCCACGATCTTATTTCCGAAGGAAATAATATTTTTCGTTAGATTCTGAATTAAATTTGCTGCGAGAATTGGATCATAAGAGTCTGAATTGGTTTGCATAGTTACTGTCGCTCTCAATTTGCACTTTTCTGGTGCCACCGAATGATTTAAAAAGCTTCAAGTCTACCTTTGTAACTCTTGCGCCTAAACTCGTTATGACGAACAACATTTTTGCTCTTACTTGGAGTGCCAATTTCATGGAGTGTTCTGATCCTGGGCTTATCCACCTAAATATAGTCAGACCCCTCTAGAAGCTACTTATATATTTCATTACTCTCTTCGGGGCTCTATCATTACGCTTGCTCTCTTCTATTCTTTGCAACATAGAGTCTTCTAATTTAGATAACTCACCACTTAAAGGTCGAGGATTATCGAGTTGATCTTCCGACAAATGTTGATCGTTAGCATTCGCACTCTTTCCAGTTGAGCTTCGACTATTTTTTTTACGTTCTAGCATCTTCTCATGATCAAGGTCCAAACTCGTAACTACATCGTTCGCTTCGCTTATCTCTCCTACAGAAAGTGTCTTAATACTGCCATTGGTGCGTTTAGGAGATAACTGGGTCATCGAATCGGGAGCTTGCTGGTTTTTTAAAGCTTCAAGTTGACTCTGAAGCTCTGCTATCTGATTTCTATACAATGAATCTTGCTCATAGTACTTTGATTGGAGCTCAGAGATGAAATCCTCCTTTATCCGCATTTCCTCTTTCAAATTTTTCAACTCCTTCTCCTTCTGGGCTAAAAATTTATCCTTTTGGAGCAATTCTTGCTGTAGTTTCTCGATTGTTTCCTGATACGAGGACTGCTCTGGTTCATTTTTCCTTTTTCGCGCAGGTGAGGCAACACCTCTGAAAAAAATAGACGTTTTGGAGACGAGTCCCGGCTTTTCCTTTGGCTTTTCATCAGTGGAAGCAGCCGAGCTCTTTTTACTGGAACTTTCAGAACTCTGTTTGTGTTTGGTTGGAGATACGTTCATATTTTTCTGGTTAAAATTAAGATTCGCTGTTGTATGAAGTTAAGTCTTAGAGGTTGCAAGTAATAAACTCACGCCACTGATTGCTGTTGCTGCAAATACAGTTTAATTGGAAAAAAATCAATAGGGATCAGCAACAACTGGTCTCGGAAGGAGAAAAAAAAATATCAACACGTGACTTTTTCGCTTATTTGACTTGTGACATCAATTGATATAAATAGGATAAATTTTTTTTTTTACAATACAGGAGAAGAAATTTAAGGATTCAAATGTTACGAGTGAGTTGTCCAACGACTTTGAAAACCGACTTCCGACTGGAGTACATCTGGAGAGACAATAATAGCTGCAATTGGTGTTTTAATTATTTAGAGCGCTTACATTTTCACTCATCCAGTGTGGATGATAGCTTGATTATTTCCCGCCAATGCACTATTTTTTGAAGGGAATTAACTCCATAAAGTTTCAATTGCGCCAATATTATAGGAGAGGAAGCACGAAAAATTAAAAATATAATTTAAATGTTCGTTGGATTAATCAAGCAATTTTGAACACAGATAATTGCCGAATCCTTCTTATATGGTGGATCTTTTCGAGCAAGATCTCGTATAGTTCACAACAACTGTTTGGACCATCCAAAATTCAGCCATTATTATATAGCAGCTCAAATCAGCAGCATCTTGCCTTAACTTTTTCATGCAGTAGTTAACTCAGACGACTAGTTAAGAATTGTTTGTTAGCTTCTTTCCTATGAATGTTCCTTATGCCTCTCGTTAAAAAGCAAACCGAAACAGCAATCTGTTAACAGATTCTTGAAGAAAGAGCCTTAAACTAATCTTAGTTATTTGAGATTGCAGTTTAAATGATAAATACTAACGTCCTTCTGAATAAAATCTCAAAGATAAATTAGAGCTTTAATTTCAATTGAAGAAAGAAGAAGTCCGCTAAGAACATGAGTCTTCGTATTTATATTAAAGAAAACAAGTCACTCATCCCTGCTTTACCCCAGGGAAGTGCTCATTCATCAACAATTTCTCGTAGCAGACCAGAAACACTCCCTCGCAAATCAGAGCAAACCGACCTGCCTCAAAAACAACCGATCCAACGCAACAAGCCTTCACATTCAACCAGAGAACACGCAATTTCCCCTCAATCCAATGTGCTAAGGCCCAGAAATCAAAATCAGAGTCCCAAAGCAAATCAATTCGATCAATTGCAAAACGCCATTGAAGAGAAAAATAATCGAATCCAGCAGCTCCAGAAGCAGCTCGACGATCATCTCCACCGCAATTCTCAGCTCGCAGCACAGCTGACGAACGATGGCAGAAAGAATAGACAAGCCATTGAGGAGGAAATGGGAGCGATTCGTCAGAAATTAGAAGAAGGCAGCTGTACTGAAGACGAACTTAAAAATATTGTAAAGGCTTCAGATGAAATGGTGATAAACCTAATGAAAGAAAACGAACAACTCAACGAGCTGCTCAACGAGAAGATCAATGACGTTGAAGTGCTTCAGGAGAAAATGACAGCATTAGAACAGAAATTCAACGAAGAAGAAGACCAAGAAAAAGCGTACCAGCAGTCGTATAAGCAACATGCTGAGTTAGAGAGCAAATTGAATGCTCTTGCAGGAGAAAACGACGTTCTTAATGAGGAGAGGATGAGACTACAAGAAGCCAACAGGAAGCTTCAAGATTTCGCTGATAAGCTACTGAAGCAGGTCCAATCGAATAACCCTGTTATCCAAGATGAGGTTGTTTTGGCTCAGATCGAGAATCTTGAGAGGAAAATCGACGAACTTGAGCGAGTGAATCGCCATTTAGAAGACATCATTCGACAAAGAGACGCGCAAATTGAAGAGTTAACCGCTACGTTAAATCGCCTCACTCAAAACTATCAGCCAACTCGCACTCCTAAGCATGGGCTTGGAAGGACTCCATCGCTGCCTCAAACAGGCTCCTCTGCAAAGAAATCCACGGGACAATTACATGGGTCACCTTTAGCTGCTAGAGAAAAAATCGATGTACGAAATCTCAGCGCCTCTCCTAATAAACAGCCTGGCGATCAACAAGATCGATTGAGACAGCAAGATCCCAGGTATCAAGAGGCTTTAAAGCTGTTAACCAGAGGCCAAGCCCCAAAAAGTCTGAATGAATCAAACTCCCAACCAAACCTGAATACATCTCAAAGCCGGCTCGGAGGATCTCCGACGAGTCTGAATCGTCTATATACAGGCAGTCCGGGCAGCGGCAGAAAACAGTCCCAAGGACAATTGAAGAAGGTCCCTTCAGCTTCAAAGTACGACAAACTTAGAGGAAATCAGCAAGGCTTTTATGACTCTCCAAAGCAATCTCCTACTGCGAATAAATCAGGAGGATTTCACTTTGACAAAGGGTCTATCGATCCACGCAGAAGTGATTATTACCACGGTGGTTACCAGCCGCAGTATCCAGAAGAAGTGAAGGATTCAATCAGAGAAGAAGGTCCGCAGAGGCCAAAAAATGATTACAGAGCAGACGTGCCTGTTCAAAATATCCAAATGCAGTATATGTCTGGACCAGAACGGATGCAAGAGGAAGGTGATATACAGATCGTCGGTGCGTACCGACCTCAGAAAGAACAGCAGACTATGCTAGGAGACACTTCAAATAGAGGAGATCAAAAGTATAAATCAAGTGGAGCTCTTTCTCAAAGTCCAGTTAAGTCGACTCCAGGTTCCGGTACAAAAAAACCAACTGTCACTGATAAAACCTCTCCGTTCCAGCAGCATCTACAAAAGCCCAAGAGTCCTGAACCTCAGAAAGTGGGTGGAGATGGCCAACAGATTAGGCCGTCTCCAACGCGCGATGAGAGGAAAGAAGTTGGTTTGCGCGGCCAGCCATCACCTCAGAAATCTCCACATACATCCTCAGGAAAAAAGCAGCCTGTTTCCGTCGCCATCCAAATTCAAGACCAAGATCCAACGCGGGCTCGATCGCCTTTTGAGGACAAAGGAAGTTTGTCGCATTCGGGTTCAGTGCCTCAGAAATTGGTTGATTTTAGTGCCTCACAACCAAAGTTGAACCAACCAATGGAGCAATCTCAGTTGGCGAATGCTGGCGCTCAAAAAAGAACACCAAAATTCTCAGAGCCTACTGGAATTCAGCAGAATCAAAGCCCAGGACGAACATTATCCCCAAAGACTTCACAAATTTCCTTGACGTCAGGAAAACCAGAATCTAATCAACCTAATCAACCAAGAGGCCAAATCACCCTCACCTTACAACCAGAATCCGCTGGAAATCAACTCTCTCAGCAAAGACCTGAGGATAAATACCGGACGATGCCTGGGCAACAAGGTCTAATGGATCGAACGAAGCCTGAGCATATGTATCCGATGAAAGACACCTACGATCAGGGAAGAGATGTTAGAGGCAGTCCATTATCAAAGCTGGGAGATAGAAGAGAAGAAGGACCTGATGTCATAGGCGCTGGAAGACTAAGCAGTAATTCTTTTGAACATCTTTTCTTTAAATTAACTTTCGCCTAAATATAGATGAAACAGGAGGACTACAATTTGACCCGAAGATGGCAGGAGGTGAATCTATCGCGTTCGATCCAGAGCGAACTCAGCCGATGGATCCGAGATACAAATCTTATGGAACATCCGAGCAGGCTTCTAGCCAACCAACGCCGTATTCAGGAACACAAAGGGACATAAATATCCCAGGACAGCGCAGACCAGACGCACAAGATGTTGCTACAACAGGTTTCCCAGTAGCTCAAAAGGGTGATCGATACAAATCTTCAGGACGTC
>ENA-UOTZ01000498-UOTZ01000498.1-compost-metagenome-genome-assembly--contig:-NODE-498-length-32855-cov-16.212399_pt1 | contig 32855 bp, 22 predicted proteins | sample MGYA00238144_ERZ746983 | MGnify/ENA primary metagenome ERZ746983 (study PRJEB28759, sample SAMN06268863) | compost metagenome | isolation source: single cell | place: USA: California, Emeryville, Joint...
ATAGCAGAAATACATCCTGAGTGCTATCTTACTAATCCGACTGCATTGGTGATCCCCACCCAATCAAAATTTTCGGATAATGGATCAAATCAAGCACAAGACCATAAAATTGATTCTCAGCTGAATGAGAAGAAATCAAATTCAATGATAGCAGACTTCTCTAGACCTACAGGAGAATTATCCAAAAATGCAAATCTTGCGTGGAGAATCAAAGAAGATACTTCAACATATTATTCAAAGACGGCCAACGGTAAGGATAAACCCATTCATTTACCTCCAGGAAACGCTAAGTTGGTGACATATCTCACCAATCTTTCTGATGATGAAGAAAATGAAAGCGAAAAATATAACCCAGAGAAGCTCTTTGTTAAAGTCTCAAGAAGAGACTTATCGCTTCCTTCGCAGCAGTCAAAAAAGAAGCTGTCTATCCAAAACGAACTTCGAAAAAATCTATTTAAGCAGCGACAAGATATTGATATCGATGAGAAATGTGATTCTAGCACACCAATTGCACACCAAAAAACTTATAGAATGTAAACGATCCCTCTCACTCCTAAGGTAACTTTGTATAATTATTAGCGGAGAAATATCAGTCAGCCCAAAAAGAGCCGCAAATTTAACTTCACGAGACGGTCAACCCAAATCGTTCGCTCCAAAGACCTCCTTAGATGACACCAAAAGACCCAGGAGAGCACTTCCTCGTACGAAGACTGGTACGTTGATCGATTAATCAAATTTCGCAATATTAGTGGTTGGTCCTGCTTTACACCTTATAATGATTTATGAACCTTGCACTAGTTTTTAGCATTGAATTTTTCCTAAGCTTATCTGAGCAAAAATTCAAGTATACAGATGTAGAATGAAGGTCAAGTGCGAGTAGGAACTTTGTGAGTCCATAAAAATTAGAAGATATGTTTTTCGCTCTTCAAAAATGCGCTACTCATCCAGTGGTTCAATAATGCTTAGTCATACAATTAGAATGTGGGAGGAACAGCTGACCCCAAAGTACAATGTTTTGTTAATGAAAAATTGCTCTGCCTTAGCATTTTTTAGATCATTTCTTCGAACTCTTCTTAAGTTTACCAGAGACAAAACCACGAAAATTAAAGTTCATCGAAGAACCTTTGAAACTTATTGTTCTAATTTGTTGACATGATATATATCACAAATATCACAAATATTTTGGTGTTTCTTATTTTTTGGGCTAAGTTCAAAATATGGCTTCTAAATCAGCAGATGTATTCTCAGAAAATCATTTGGACAGACAAAACAATATCTCTGACTAAGAAGTCATGTATATTTGCTTGAAAACCTAGAAATGTTAGAAAGGATTAAATCATTCAGAAGTCCTAAGAACAGGATACATTTTCTGCGTATTCTATGATCTCAGCGAAATTCCTTCCAGGAGAAGCTTTACGGAGGATTTTTACGAGATCATCAACAAGCTGCAAATTAATAATCTGACGAGAATCTTGCCCATAAAAGTTTCCAATGTCCGTGAGCAAAGCTAAAGCATTCCTCAAATAATCCTGTAGAAGATGAATCACACACTTCATCGTTGAAAATAAGGATGTTACGATGGTTGGATTGTACAATTTATTGCATGTTTCTTGTAAAAATTTTATCACTTTTGGGAGATAATTGAAGAGTTCTTTGGATTTGTCACTCTCTTCAATCCCGTGTACGAAACATGTGAATGATTCAATAAAATGCTCTCTAAGTTGTTCGACATACTCGTTTAGTTCGGGAGTCAGCTTTTTTGATTTGAATTTCATCATCATCAAAAAAATGGTCAAAAATTACATCGGTTGGATTTTTCAGACCAGCTTCAATCGCAAGGTCATAGATCTTTAGAATATCATCAAGATAGCTGGCGATGAGCTTTTTACAATTCAGTGCCATATCTCCGATTGCTGTGAAAATTCCCAGCTTTAGATATCTATCGAAGTTCGCATCCTAGAGAAATTTGGTTATATTTTTATGATATGCTATCTATCATAGATACATTGAGCTTGTTGGCCAAATATGGTACAAGTTGTGGGAGGAATACTGAAAACTGTTCAGGACAGGCTCTCGAGATTTCTGTGATTGCAATAATGCAAGCAGTAACAAGCTCTCTTTCGCTGGTTCTTTGAAGGCTGTGAGACAATATTTTCCAGAACTCTTCTAAATATTTGGAAAAACTTGCTCCCATTGCTATATCATTGCTATTATCAATAACTTCAGGATGTAAAAAGCTACCTCCAGCACATGCGGCAACAGCGTGAATGCCATCAGGGGTGACATCACCCACAGATTTGAAAATTTCAATTATCATAAGATATGATTGCTCGCAAAGTTTGTCATTTGATGAAGCTGAATAGTTTTGAAGAGCGTTCTTGGAATTAAAAGGTCAAGGCAAGTAAAGTAATAAACTCAAACCTGAAGACAAGCAAGTAGTCCACTCTGCAAGAACTTACGTCTTTCTCCAGAGATTGCGCCTGTTTGCTGGAGTTGACTTAGAAAAACTTCGATAAATTTTTGGATTGAATGGGTATTTTCACAGGCATTGATCAGACTCATCGCTCCTAGTAGGCTATTTTCGATGATGCTGTAGTCCTTCTCACTGATATCGCTTCGAAAAGCATTTCGTAGCAGGGCTTCAATAATAGTGTCCAGTGTAAGTCCATGATTCGGTATTTTTCGAAGTGCATCGCCCAAACTGGCCCATGCCTTCGCGATATTTGAGGATATACGAGGAGCAGCTTCCAGACCTTGCGAGAGGATTGGGAGGATAACCAATGCAGTCTGATTAGTAAGATAGCACTCAGGATGTATTTCGGCTATTTTAGCCAACGTAGCGGCTGCTGACTCTGCAACAGTAATTTTCGAATCAGCGATTAGTTTTCCAAGCGCACCAATTGCAGAGCTGAGAAGAGGAACAATTTTTTCTTTTGTAGGTCCTTCAATCATACTATTAAACGCTAATACCGCTGCTCTTCTATAGACCCAATTGTCATGAGCAAGATAAGCTGTTATTGTTATGCCATAAGCTTTTGATAAGAAATCTATTTACTTGACACAAATTGTGTTGCATAATCGATGTATTTATCTCCAATGGCTTCCGAGACGGAACACAGAGCTCTGAAGGACGCAAATCCTATACTTAATTCACCGTCTTCATCGTTATCGAAATTAGTCTAATAGAGCGAAGTAGAAAATTCCATCAAATAATTGAAGTCGATACATCTTTTAGCAAGTTTTCCACTAGAGATGAGATCAAATTATGGTGCACCTTGAGTGTTAGATTCAGATTTTGTTCATTACCGTAAGCCATACTCTCTCCAGACTTTAAAATTACAGCAAGAAATTCCAGCAGAAGTCAAATAATTTCAAACCTACCTCACTCGTACCGTACTTCCTCTGAATATCGCCAGATGCGACTGTATTCCAAACTTCAATAGATAATATTGCCAGTTCGGGATCAGACTTTCGAATCGAATCACCCGTGGCTTTCCAAAGCACTTCTATGTAATTTGGAATTTTGGTATAGTACAATTTGCAGATGTCGATGACACATCGTAATGCTCTCACTTGTACATCCCTAGACTGGTGGATGCAATTTTCAAGAACTCCAACCAGTACGTATTTAAACGTTTCCTAATGATCGAGCAATCAAAACATGGTACAACTAATAAAAAATTTTTGCCTCTTTATCAAATAACGACTTCATAAATGCCAGACTTTCGTTAAGAGCTTTTATTGAGTAAAGCCTAACGTCATTGCTTTGCTCATTAAGTTGAATTCCCAAGCAAATCCCCAAGAGGACGCTCTCTGCAATCGTAGGATCAATCAAATCAGGAGTTTGTTTCTAGAAGGAAGGAATGTTGCTAGATTTAGCATGCGGAGTTTATAAATACCAGTTTCTCTGCTATTTCACCAATCGTTAACATTGCAGTCTTTCGCACTTCTGGCTTTTGGTCATTTATTTTCTCAGCCAGTTGTGGAACTAACTCTCGCCATTCACCTAAAGGAAGTTCAATAGCGAGTATTTCGGCTATGAGCTTATCGTAAGTAAGTGAGTTAACACTTTTCCGCCAAGAATGATGAGGCTGCTTACATTTGCAGCAAGATTTTTCACTGCATTTTCTTCTGAGGCGAGAGAAGCCAAAATGAAGTCTTTTATCTGCTTTCTGGTATCATTGTCGATGGTAACCCACACACTTTTTCCTCCATCCTGAATAGCTGATGAGTATGTCCAGATCATTAAATTACTGGTATGTGGATGATAGTTCGCTTGATCAATGCTGCAGAGGTTATACGAACGAGAAGAACTTGAGATGAATTGAAGAATTCCTTCGCAGCTATCAACATGAAAGCTCCAGGATTTGCATCTTTAGCTTCCTGAAGTTTTGCTTCTGCAGCACTTCGTTGTGCAGGGTCGAACGATTGTGTCATTTTGATCAGTTCTGCGTACTCCATGACTTTAGCAAACTTTGGGAATCTTTGATTTGTTGAGGAAAAATTATTTTTCAGCTTTGAGAAAGATCCGTGATAAATATAAGATTTGCATCCTCACAAAATATACGTCTATAGTAATATAACATGAGAAGTAGGCTGCAAAGAAATTATAAGTTCTTTCAAACTTGTGGTCCTATGAGCCTTAGTTCTTTGATAAATTTTCTGAATTCTCAGAATAACTTTCTAATTTTCGTCAATCAGATTCTTGCATTTAGCATTTTGATAGAGAGAGGGTTCCAATAATTCATTTCTTTTTGATGTTGCTGGCAGTGTAGAACATTTGAGGAAGTTAATAAATATGTCGACACTTTAAATTACAATAATTCGTCCCCAATTTTCTTCAATCGATAAAAGGCCATAAGCCAAAAAACCAGCCCAGCATGCTTGATATAGCATAAACATATTTTCGATCAGCCGATTTTTCTTGATGATATATGAGTTTGCTCTCCACACTTAATTTTTTTTTTCTCTCTCTCCTATCATTTTGTTCAAAAAATCAATTTCCCTTTTATGGAATTCTGAAAGCAGAACTAAAATAAACTTGCAATTGAGTGGAAATCACCAGGGTCAGTCAATACTAGATATATTTTACACAATTAAGTAATTTAATATGGCCCTCAACGAGATAAAAGAATCATTCAGATAAAGCTCAGAGTATTATGCAAGCAAACAACTAAGAGACGCCAATAGCTAGATTGAAGTCAGTTGGTTCATTCGTCATCAGCATCAAGAAGAAACTTGAAATTGTTTGCTGAGTCCTTTGGGTTTCGAGCCAAAGTTACGTTCAAGATATCCTTTTTAGACTCCTGCAAATCGATCATACGCTGTTCAATAGTGCCAGCACACAAAAATCGGGTAACAAATACGGGTTTATTTTGCCCTATCCTATAAACCCTTTCAATTGCCTGGGCTTCTACTCCAGGATTCCACCAAGGCTCAACGAGCAGAATATGATTCGCTTTCGTTAAGTTTAATCCCACTCCTCCAAGCATGAGGCTTACCATTAGCACCGTGACTTCTTCTTCATCGTCAGAAAATTTTGATAAAATTTGAGTTTTCTTTTCCTTGCTGCATCTGCCATCAAGCCTTAAGTACTTGATGTTGGCTGCTTTCATTTCAAGTTCAAAAAAATCCATCATTCCCATCCACTGCGTAAAACACACACATTTCTCCTTTTTCTTCGCAATATTTTTTATTTCATTCATGACTGCAATCAACTTTGAGCTTGGTTTGTATTCAAAATTTTCCTTCACAGCATAGTCTCTGTAAAACACCAATATGTCATCTTTTTGAAGGACTCCCTTACAACATGGACACTGATCTGATTGAGTTAAGTGTTCGGCTATACATTCTTCGCAAAATAAATGACCACATATAGTGAACGCGATAGTTTCAGGTTTTTGAAGACAAATGACACAATCATCGAGCTGCCCTTTTTTCAAATCTTCAACTCTCTCACTGAGGGCTTTCACTGATATGTTTGCTTTTGTTAGAGAAGGATCATCCAGCGATATGCCTTTGTCTTCGAGGAATTCTTGAAGCTTTTGATTCAAAACTTCTCGAGGTATCTTTCCCAAATTTGGGTTGACGAGAGCTGGGTGGTCACATATCTGTCTCATGAGAATGATCCGTTTAAAGATGTGAAAATATACATTCGTTTCCTGTTTCTTTGAAAGTAGAAGAAATTCCTGTTGAGCCGTCTTTTTGTAGTCCTCATAGTATTTCGCTTCTTCTGGACTCAGTGCTATGAGTTTTGTGTAGAGGTTTTTGGGAGGGAGTTTAATCTCATTTTTGTCTCTGGTGCTCAATGTTTCTTTCGTCCGACGGAGCATGATAGGCTTCAGCACATTATAGAGGAGCTGTGCATTATTCTCTTTCTGAGCTCGATGCAACAAACTTTTCCAATAAGAATGTTTCAACCCCCAGGGATCAATCTTTAGGAAATGGAGGAGACTGTAGAGATCATCATATTTGTTCTGTATGGGAGTACCAGTAAGCCCCCATCTATACTTGGCTTGCAATCTAAATGCAGCCTGAGACCATTGCGCTTCTTTTGTACGAATAGTATGAGCTTCATCCAGAACCACACGGTGCCAGAGAATGTTAAAAATTGTCGATTTTGGTTTGCGACTATCATCTGCCAACAGCCGATATGATGTAATTACTACATCGTTTCTGCTAGCAGTTTTGGGGGTAATTTTGTTTTTATTTCCATCATAGACAAATACTTTCAAGGCGCCTTTTTGGGTCTTTTTGAGAATTTCACTCTTCCACTGTTCTCGAAGTATAGGAGGACAAACGATTAAAGTACCTCCGAGACCTAATGGAGGAAAACCTGAATTTTTCGGCTCTTTTCCTTCACTTTCCTTTTCTTCCTCTATTTCTTCCTTTTCTTCCTTTTCTTCCTTTTCTTCCTGTTCTTCCTCCATATCGGCAGTTTCTCCTTCATTTTTAGAGCTCTCATGTTTGCTTTCTGAAGTATCTTCTTCTCTCTCCTTCTCCATATCATCACTTATATTTATTTCTTCCATTTTTTCTGAGTCACCATTATTACTGTTCTTATCTTCTTTCTTCTTTTTCTTCAGTAATTTTGCTCTCTTCGTAGGTATTTCAATATCTTCTTCTTCGTCAAGTTCTTCATGTTTGGTTTTATCCACAACAGATTTGGATTTTGGGCATTTTTCTTTTTTAGAAGTAATTGGACGTTGTTTTAAGAAATCCTCATCTTCTTTCCATGGATTAGCGAGAATCAATGCTAGCATCATTACCGTTTTGCCTAATCCCATATCATCAGCCAAAATGCCTCCACGAGTAAATTTAGCAATGTGGGGCTGAATATCCGTTATATCGCCATTATCTATATTGAGATAGTATCTTTTTCCGGCAGGAGATCTCCACGCTTCATATAGAGGATGTAATTCATTCCCTGACTTAGCTGAACTCAATGTTTCATATAACTTTGGGAATTTGTCTTCATGCGCGAGCATCCAATTGAGAGCAAAAAGTTGATATTGACGCAATGAACAGTTTAATTGAATCGGCACTTCATTAAATGTGATCCTATTAAGCCTCTTGTCTTTGAAATCGTATTTACATGTTATAAACTCTTCCTTCAAGTCATCTTTGTTCTTGTCAGTCTTGTCACATTTCTCGATCAGCATAAGCTCATCGTCGTCATCGTCGAGTAGTGAATCATTACGGACAAAAGGATCGTATACGCTTTCATTTAGTGGGAGGCTTGTGAAAGTTTTTGGGAGTTTTTTCTTGCTCATCTTCGAGTCATTAAAAGCTTTGATGAGTGCTTTATGCTCTTTCTTCATACCAACTCTCAGAAAAAGGTTCTTGAAAGATTGGGCTCGTTCATTGATAAGCTTTTTAGCTTTCTTTTTACCCTGCGGTTTTTCTGTTTTGTCAACAATTGGCTCGGGCTGAGAAATAAAGTTTTCTGGGTTCAAAAGACAGACTTTGATCACAGCAACAGGTTCAGACTCTTTATTTATTTTCAGTTCAATCATATTGCGCTTGATGAAGTAGTTTAATAGACTCATATCGTCATCGACATAAGCAACGAGCCTTTTTTCACAGAACAATTGTGCTTTAGCGCTTGGGTCATCCAGAATCGTAAGTTCCAATCTGCTATGAAATCTAACGTCTTGCCAATCAGGAATCAGAGCCAAAACATTAACACGCATTTTTCCAAGAACTTTCTCGCTATTGTCAATTAAAACTTCCTCGATTTCCGGGCTATCGATAACTTCTGGAAGCTGAGTGGAATTTTTACTGGGAGAAGAGATTCGAATTAAGTTTTTGGGAGGATCAAGATTGATGATGTGTTCAGTATTGATGCGTCTTGGCTTATCTCTTTGCTCGATTAAATCGCCATTATCACAATCTTCCTGGTCTGAATCTAGCAATATGGGTTGTCTCCAAGACCCTTGCTGAACATTAGTGTTGGGCTCTTCTCCACTTTCGCTTATGCTCAGTGGCGTTCTTTCTTGAAAATTTCTTTTAATGGGTTTGTAATTATTCATTTTATATGTTTTATCAATTACCGCAAGCAAATTAAGCAGTCCCAGTTGATCCTTTCTCACCAAAAAGCTTGCTAGAAAATATTGATGTGATCTCTTTCTTTCATCGCATAAGACTGTTAATCTTCCAAGAAGATTCGTTGAAAAATTGAAATAGCATCCATTAATTACTCAGATTTCTAACAACATCAACTGATGAAACTCATCCCTTAAGCATTCATGGAATTACGAGAGCTAAATTGAAAAAGATAGGAGTAAACATAACGAAACAAGTAATTTTTTTGATTGGTACTCCTTATTTTTTTTTTTCTTTCTCCTACTTAAAAAAAAAAATTGCTATTAGCTATCCCTGTAGAATTTGAGAGCGAAGATAGAAATTAAGATTAAATTTGCGCTTTAATTCTTCTTTCTTCAACTCATACCTGGGTTTCAAGAAAATTTTCTTCCACTTTTGAGTGGTAAGTTGTGATATTTTATAATAGTTTTATAGTATGAGTATTGAATAATTGGTCCAAAAGGGTTTTGAATTAGGAATTAGTCTTCTGAGTATTTCATTTTTTTTGGATGGATTGAATTCAGTTTTCAAGCTGCTCGAGTGGTTGATCCCAAAAATTCAGTATTGCACATAAAAACACCACTCAATTACAAAGGAGAGGCAAAATAATTGACGACTTTGCGATAATTTCCCAAAAAAATTATAAAATATTTCTATCTCTTTTCTGCAGGCTTCTGGTTGTGTTTTGAGTGCTCTTCAAATGGTTAGTTTTTTACATCACAGTTTTGACAAAACTCAAGAAAAATAACATAAAAACACAACTCAAAATAATCACTTATATCTATTACGAGGTAGCTCTAAACAAATGAGGAGCATTTTCAACACTAACTATTCCATGAGAATTTAGTTTTGTAACGAGAGATTGAAGACTGGCTTTATGGTTTGGATAAACTGTAATATAATATGCCATCATCCCAGTAAAAGCTCTCATTTTGTCTCCAATTACTGTTGGGAACTCTGCAAGTTTTCCAACGAGTCTTACATAGTCAATTGGCCCGAGCAAAATTCGTCTGTTTGACAAGCTATTGATTAATATATCAGCCTGTTCCTTTTCCAGTTTTAAAAGGAGATCAGAACTGCTTAGAATCATTGCTAAATTTTTCACAGCTTTGCCAGAGAGTTCATTGGACTCCACTGACAGAAGGTCTGTCGATTCCTTTGCCCATTTGTTCAATGCGATTGGATTGTTCCAAGACATAGCAACCAATCCAAGCAGAACTTCCAATTTGGTCTCGAAATTGTGGCAATGTCTCGAGTTTTCATACCAAGCAGATACAGTCTCATAAAAACTCTCGTAAATTTTTCCATTTTGTATCTGTTCAGTCTTTGCTAAGTTGTAACAGAGGTGGAAAATGATACTCGAGACAATATCGTTCGAAGAATCTGTAGCATTGCTTGCAAGGTAATCTTTCAGTCTTATGTTGGTCCATTTTGTCAACAGAGTCCATAATTCTTCATCTTTAAAACAGTACGAACTCAGCACACGTAATAGCTCTTCATAAAACTCTAAACTGTATAAATGAGCCTGCAAGCGCATTGAAGAAATAATCAGCTGCTCTAACTCAGGTAGTAGTTTAATTTTGTTCCAAATGAAGCCGAGTAGCAGGTCCCGAGGAACTTTTTTATTCATTCGTGGCCTTTGATATTTCACAAACTTTATTGTTTCAGTTTGCAAATGATCCCATACTTGAGGATCAGTGATGTTGACTTTTGGAATGTTTCGGATTATTTCAGCATAGAAGGTGAGATGGTTGGAAAAGTCTGCCATGTACATCTCAGAAATCAATTTTCTCCAGAGATGCTGGTCTCTAATTCCCAAGATAGCCGAGTATTTCATTAAATCTGCAAGGATAGAAGGTTGATTCTTCAAGTTGAGATGATAAATCCTTTTAACCATTGCCAAGATTGTAGGATGATTGATATCTTTATCAGGCGTCTTAATATGCACAAGTCTCGAAAATAATAGAACCATCTTTTTTAGAGTGATTCGTCTTTGGAATCTGTTGAAATGCTGTAGAACATCATTAAATCTCTCTTTCTCACCCCCAGTTATTTCATTTGATGGAAGAGGAATTAACTGCTTTTCTTTTGGTTTTGGTGCCTTGACTGACTTCTTTTTAAGACTTTTGATTTTTATTTTCCTTTCTTCTCTCTTGATCTTTGCATCTGCTTTCGCGCGAGTTTTTCCAAATTGATATTCAGGCACATACCAAAGAGATGTTGAACCTGACTTCCAGGCTGAACTCAAGGTTATGCATGAATGAGTTCCAAGAAAATTAGATACTCGTTTACAAACGAATTGCATTTGGCCACTTGTTATTTTTAAGTAATTATTAGCAATCCAATGCAACAAAATTATGGATGTAGAAATATTTTCATCAATAGGAAGAGGAGTAATCAACATGAAAACGTATGTCATCAGATCTTTCTGATAGTTTCTAATTCAAAATGAACGTCATTTTTATCCTGAGTGTCATTTTTTGCCATGAGTTCGATTAATTGACCTCTCGCAAAAAAGGAGAGAGCGTCTCTCTAAAGTTTTAAAGCGAGTAAATTGTTACTTTCACCTTGAAGCAAGATTTCATACAAAAACAAGCAAGGCACATACACGATTATAAAAGGAATGCTCTGGTTGCAAATGCTGTTTCTTTCTGCGATAAAGTATTGGTTTGTTTCTTAATATATTAATATTTTCATCTTTATGCCCTGAATACTTGGAAAAATGCTGCTATCACGGTAAAAAGCTACGAAGTGAGCATAAAATATACCTCACTACCAATGAACTCATAAAACACTCGTTAAATTTGGGTCTCAATGATGAACCCCCCATGAGTAGCCTTGCCATTTACTCGAAATGATAAATAGTCTTATTCAAGAAATATCTTCAATTGTTTAAGGTAATTCTAAGATTCTCATTATGTCTAGATTTTCTGAATTTCTTAACCAGAAGCAGTGAAAACTGCCCTTACACATTACTAATATTTTGTCTTCAAAATATTGAATTTCAGCGATAAATAATTCATAGTACTTGAAAGTGACAAATAATTTGAGCCCTGATTGAGATTCAAAATTCAACTTGATGGCAAAGCTTATAACATAATATAAATCTTCTTTGGTTTCATTTTGGCACTATATGAAGATTAACACCTCTTTCATACTTTAGATTCTTATCTAGCTTATTACACTTTATCTAGAGAATTTTTTATGTTATTAATCGAGATCCGAATTTTTGATATTTTGAGTCAGCATTAATCTTATATCAAAAAATAATCAGAAGGAGAGAAGCTTTTACTGAAATTCAAAGTTCGTAACAAACATGGAAATTGAAAGCGAGAGAAAAGAAGTAAGCCACTCCGAAATGACAACCCAGGAAGCATCAATCCACTTCAATGGTGAGTTTAATCTATGAAGTTTGCTATCCTCATTAAAAATCTAAAGTTAAAATGAGCCCAGTAGAGACGGATGCGATGGACCAGACACAGTTTAAGGAAGATCTGACAGCATTCTGGAACAATATTTTTTCAACTGTCTACAGTAAGATGCCTAAACACTCATCAATAGAAGAGGAAGAAAATACAATGGAGTCAGAGTCTGAGAAAGGTGACCTTGAGCTCAAGCAAGACAGAAGAGCTATCTTGGGAGACCATATTCCAACACTCAACCAAGAAAGCAAATTTATGGAAGAGATCACTCAAAACATTGAAGATCTGTTTCTGATATTTATCTATTTTGTCCAAAAAGGAGGCTACTATCAAGGTACACAGCAAGTCTTTTTTTGATCCAAAAAGTAACTTTTTGATATGATAAACAGTTTTCGCCAAGCTCAAACCAGAGAAAACGAAGCAGAGAATGATTCAAATTGGCATCAGAAATCGAGAATTGGTCTCGGAGTAGATAAATTTAAAAGCCTTTATAATTAATTATTTTGATTGTTTATAGTATTTATTTCACATACAAGAAGTACCTCTTCCATTACGAAAGATTTCATGCGTTGGAGGAACCTGATAAATGGTCCAAGATTAATGAAGTGCTAGAAATAAACCCGAATTATCTGAGAATGCCAGAAATCCGCAAGGAGGCTCCTTCAGAAGAAGGAAAAGACTCATTTATTAAAGAAGTAATGAAATAATTCCCAAAATTGTTTTGTGCTGAGAGAATAATTCACACAAATTAATAGGTGTTAGCCTATCACTCAGTTGTTCTTTCTGGATTCGAGAAAGTATATGGGGTTGACGACAAGCTTTTTGACGTAGACATGATTCGCAAGAACCATGGAAAGCAAGTGATAGACGTGATGTACCAGAATCCGAGAAGTTTTGGTTTTGACACTCAGAATAAGAGGTTATTCTTGCGTAGCAATTAAAATAGCATAGTCTTACGAAAATTGTAGGCTCCGTCAGCATAAAGAATCAACCACACTTGAAAAGTACGTTGCATACCAACATAATATGCATCAAGAAAAAAGAAATGTGATGTTTGCTGTGAACATTGACACCGACTCATGGAAAGAAGAGCTTGCAGAATACAAAAAATTACCACCGGAATTCACATTCATGTCTAATAAAGACGCTCTGAGTCTTGTTAAACGTGATATACTTGGAGTCAATGTTCCACAAGTCTATTTAAAAGTAGATGATTATACCCTTGTGTCGATTTTAGTGTGACCTCAATTTTTTAAGGTGGAAGGTGTCTGGACTGGTGGGCATGAAGAAAATCTACGAATGAGAGCAATAAACATAAACCATGGGCCAAAGGGTAGTTATTGGTATACAATGTCACCCGACGAAGTTCCAAGGTTCCGGACACTGGTTCAACAAGTTTACGGTGTTGACATCCATAAGAGCGAAGGGTTATGGTTTGCAGATCTTGACTTTATTCTCAGAAACAAGCTTTATATAGAATATTTCATTCAGCATAAAGGAGATATAGTAGACAAGAGTTGTGTTATAAACATTTCTAACAGTTTTCCAAAGGTTTTGCTAGGTCCTGGATGCCTGCATTGGGTTCGAGCTAAAGGACTCGCTGTTAATTCAGCCTGGAATTTCGGAACTGCATGTCGGTATCAGGTAAATATTTGCTCTTCGAATCAAACACATGACCTCGAATCATTAGTTTGAGGCTGCATTTCGTAGATTTGAAATCAACAAAGAGATCGATTTTTACCAAAAGACCATCATCCCGCTTCATAACCTTGTTTGGGAACTGCTTCGAAAGAAAAAGCCATCATTTAATGACGAGACAAGAGAGTAATAACCAAATACAATAAAATTCTAAAATGTGTTTCATCAGATTGTTCATTAACAAGCTATCAGCGTATCTTTCCCGAGAAAATGAAGCGCTACTCAAAATTCATGATCTTCCAATGGGAGGAATTTTAAAATCGGATGAGAATGATGACGTAAACTTTATAATCTAGATTGCCGCCGTTGCTAATTTAATTCACAATTGAAGGTCATCAGATGCTCATTTTGTGATGAAGAAATCCTCAATTATTTTCTATACCTCCCAAGAAACAGTACTGAAGATTATATGTACTTCTCCTGCATGTCTTGCTTTGAAGTAAGAAGAAACTAATTCAGAATTTTCAATTAACTACATTGTTCACTAGGCAGAAAAAATTTCATCCCATTCATCGAGCACAGATGATATCCTCTATTATAAAGAAGAGCCACAAAAATTCGTTGATGAGCTAAAAGCTTTTGTGAATGAATTCGAAGAACCAGCATTTCGTGAAAAAATCAGTTTTCAGGACCTTGCCGATCAATGTCGAAAAATTTCTTCCATATTTCATCAACATATCGAAAAATGGTAATCTCAAAAGCTCTTGATTATATATCCAATCGATCTAATGTTAGCAATGCTGATTCAAGCCTAAAGAATTCGAAAGAAAAATCACAACATTTGAGTGAGCAATATGCTGAGAACGAAGAAGAAATAATTCGATGTAAAAAGTTTGGGGCTAAGTCTCTAAAAACAGACGCTAAGCGATCCAGACTTGTGAGCAAGACTCGTTCATCAAGCATGATGTTCCGAGACTACAAAAATCTTCAGGAGTCAGCAAGCAAAGGAGGAAAAGGCTTCAGGAATTCTCCACTAGAAAACACAGAACAAAATCTCTTCGAATTATTTAATTCACAAATTGGAGAAGATCTCGAAATTAAAATTAAAAAAAAAGTGAAAACCTCTGACGCCAATGAAAAAGCCATCGATTGCAATTCCGAAAATCGAACACAACTCTCTGAAAGTGAGAAGCTGTTCCCAGAAAACCCACTTCCTCCCACCCTTCGTGACATTCTAGAATCAAAGAGTCTGCCAACGGGTAAAAATCTTGAAATGGTTAGATTGACCTTAATTACCTTTATGTCATATAGCCCAGAATCAGTCGACAGCCAGCTTCCCAATTCGTCGTTTCAAGCACCCTGGATTCAGCTTTTTAAAACCTTTAGAAAGTAAAAGTATAAACTAACTATTTCATACCAGCTGTTCAATAATAACTGCTCGCACTAAAGGGTGCGACAGATGAATTTTTGAAATCTCAGGGTTGTTAGATGTCAGATTAATAAGTTAAGTGATTAATATAAAGATCTATATATATATCTGTCGTAGTCTGAGCAGAATAAGATCTGACTTTACTTTCAAATCAAGTGTTGAGCATTGAAAAGATAAGTAATGAATAAAAATGAATATAATATGAAATTAAAGGAACATACTAAGTCTAACTCATCTCTGTTGAACTAAAGGTGAGGTATGTTGAAAACAGCCTTTCCAATCAGCATTATTCAAGCTAATCAGTTGTTATTTCATTCAAAAATACAATATACACATCAACAACAACGACACAGTGTTATTTCTTCGAGATCTAGCATACCCCAAAAAGGGAACTGATGCTTATGCTTATAGACAAATAGAAACTCTAAATCTTGCAATGCTTAGCGACTAAGTTTAAAGACATCTCAGAACCAACTTTAGCACTTACTTTCACAACTTCATGAGTACTTTTGGTTCTCCTCCGACTTTTGAAGAGTTTTCGATACTCTTGGCTCTTCTGAGCTAGTGCATTGCGACTAGATGTTGCTTCGCTATTTTTTAAGGAGTGAATAATAGGCATTTGTTTGGCAACAAATGCACTCGGATCATAATTAACAGATTGGTCTGGTGTTACCGGAAGTAACTTTGCAAATAAATTAGGTTGCTTGCTCAAGTGCGGATTTGAAACCAGATTTGAGTTTCTCCCTTGTGAAGACCTTGCCCTCTGAATCGATGTGGGACTTGGCTTATCAACGGGTTTTGAACTAAAATTGCCACCTATCCGAACAAATGAGCTATCATTGTTCACGAGGTTTGGAGTTCCTCCCTCTGCAAGAGCCAGATTTGGGTTTGAATTGAGAACGAAAAGCTGAGAATCAAACTCCAGTCTGGAAGGTTGAATCGATTGTCTTTTGCTGGGTGAGAAGTTTATATAAGAGACTTCGTTGGAGTGCGAAGGAGTAATGGAATTTGGTTCTCGAAGAATTTTACCATCTCTGAGTTTTTTCAGAATATATTCATGCAACGAGCGATTATTTTTTATATAGGTTTCGTTTTTCGAACCAATGAGATTATGATGGTTATACTTTCTTCTCGATAATTCCAGCTCTCGGGCGTTCTTTGCAAAATTCGCCAAACTGAGTGGAGATGCTGCTTTTGCTTCTTCTGGGGTTAATTTTCTTGGAGTTGGAAAAACATTAAGGGCTTCTAATTTATCAAAAACGTTTTCTGGGTCCTGCCGAAAGAAAAGCGTTGGAGGTTTCATTCTCTCGCCTTTGCTGCTTATGGGTCTGTGCATTAGTGCTGTTTTTGTTGCTGAATTATTTGATTTTCCATTTGACTGTAGCAAATTCTCAACGTGATGAGTTCTTGTATTAGACGCTGTATGCGGTCTTCTTTTTGCCGGAGTTCCCTCGTCAGCACTATAGAAATTTTGCTTGTTTGAGGCGAAAGCAGGTATTTTAGCTTGAGAAGATGGAACGCTTTGGTTCTGCTGAAATTTCTCATTCGCTGGTGTGATATTTTTCTTTAGAACAAACGAGCTCTTCGGAGAAGCAATGGAATGGCCATAAGAATCGTCTGACTCGCTCTCTTCTCCATGGCGTCTCCTTCTCCGCCTGGCAGGAGATTCACTGGGCACTGGTGAAGAGCATGAAACCTTTAGTTTGATCCTTGGAGAGAGATTCATATTTAGTATTGATTTCCCATTCACCTCATTTGGATTATACTGAAACAAACCAGTTTCTTTCTTTAGAGATTTCGTAGTGATATTTATTCTTTCTTGATTGATTATCATCTTCTCGAAGTAAAGAGTCTGGTTCTTATGATTTCTCCTGTCGGATTGTGATGGACTCAGAGATGGAGCATGAAAAAGGATCCGATCGATGAGTTCCTCGCCTTCTTCAGGATTAATTGGTTCCTGATTCTGTATTGCTTGTGCTGACATAGTCCTCTTCATTTTTTTTGTTACTCCTTGACTTTTTTTTAATTCTTGGAGCTGTGAATTGCTCATCTAATGGTATACGACTATCTAGGTGATCAGCTTTTTGAAATTTTTGTAAACGTGTCGAAAGATCGAATCCTTCAGGTATACTTTCAGCTCCTTTAGGATTAGAATTCGATGCCTTCAGGTTTTTCTGAGATGGCGACTTTTGCATTAAGAGAAGGCCTGCTTGCTTCTCGCTTTTTTTACTAAAATTGTCCATTGCTTGTTTTGACATAAAAGATGCTAGCCCGCTATTATTGTTATTCAGAAGAAAGTTATGCGGTTTAATCGAACTCTGATAAACTCCGTAGCCTTCCTTTAGTTTATTGTATATTTCCAGACGTTGTTTTTTCCTGAGGAGAGAATACTTTTTTAGCCCTTCAATGATGGGGAAATTCTTCTTAAAATTATGCTTGCTTATTGTTAGGAAAGTTGCCTTTTTAGATATCACCTTTTCGAACCAATTAGGATAAATTTCGGTTACTAATTACCGATATTCTAAACTCGTATTTTTCTTGCCTACTTGGCTGAAATAATACTTCTTCTCCAAAAATTGAACCAGAATTTATATTGCAAATTGTCAACCATTTTGTCTGTGCAAAGACTATTTCCGATTTTTTCAGAGGGTCTGCGATTTGTTCCAAAAATTTCCTTTCGATTTTGCAGACTCCCTTTTCAAGGATATATATTTTTGGTTCTTTTGCCAGCTCTTCTTCATCTGTTATTATATCGCCCTCAGAGGAAAGCTTTTCCTATTCGATATTGTATGATGTGATGATGATGTGCAATGATCGTTGTTCTTACCTCAAATGAGTACGATATGAGATTACGACCATGACTGGAAAGAAGAAGAATGTTAACCGTTGCCAGCGTTTCTATAATGAAATTATTTCTGCGTTCCCTCTCCTTTTGGATAAATTCATTATAAGTGTCCGCATTAATGGTTAAAAATTCTGTCTTTTTCTTGCAAATAATTGTAGCTGTCCTCGCCTTAGTAGGATCTGTGAGAACTACAAATAAAAGAAAAAGTTAGTTGGAGCTTAGGTTTTGTTTTTTTTACCAATTTCACCAAAGCTTGATCCTTCCCCTTGAATTTTCGCCAAATTACCGTATTTAGCAACGAGGACCTTAAAAAGGTCTGATTCTGCACTTAGCATCGGCTCCGACCTTCGCACTGAAACCGATCTCTTTTCAGCTCTGTTTCCGGTATTTTGAGACTCAGGATGAGCTTGAAAACCTTCTTAACAAAGTTTAAGACATTATTTTTTGCATTGATACCTAGATGACCAGTTAAAGGCATGGAATAATTTCTGCTTAGAGGTATCTGTTCCGAATGTAATTGTAAACCAACTTGGGTTGAAGACTTTTTCGAAGTTCTGAAGATCTGAAGTTTTGCTTCTTCGAAGGTTTTTCTTTCGTTGAGAATATTCTCTCTGTTTTCTGAGTTTTCTCTCTTTTCTTCAAATCGAGGAATACTGCCGTTTTTATCACTAGGTTCCTTTTCAGTCAAGTTTTTTATATTCTCTTGATCCTTTCTCGATGAAAACCAATTATTGTAGTTTTTTTGAGTAACTATTGCGATTTCTCCAGCTAGCACAATATAAAATTTCTGATTTGACGCATCTCCTTCTTGAAACACCAGGTCCATGGCTTCGTAAGCTTCATATCCCAAGTTAGAACATAATTCTAAGCATTTATCTCTCCTATTTCCGATTTCTTTAGAATTAAATAGGTTCTTGAAAAACTCGAGCTTGACGACGAATTCATAGACTCTCTAAATTTTTTTTTTTGTTTTATAGCAAGGATTATAGGTAAAGTTATGCACCTCGGCATCCATCATCGTTTTGTTCTTTTTTTTTAATGCTTCTACGAGTTTTTCATAATCTGAACGCTAGAATAGAAGTTTAAAGTAGAATGCTTCAACAAGACATCTATATACCTCGGATTGTTCGTTGGAGGCCTCATCACTTTCAGGGAGGTCAGTTGATTTCATATTGAACTCTCCCCCGATAATTTTAATACAGCAGGTATGTAAGGAAATTATTTTATTGCAACCCTAAAATCTTTGTGGAAATAGAGCATGTAAACAGAAGGGATAATATATAATCTTCAAAAGAATTCGATGGATTTTTTTGTCAATTCAGTTCATGTGTCGTAAATATAAGAAGCTGCTATGAATAAACTAGGGTGGATCCAATAGGTTTTTAGAAGAAGGTGTTGAATTCAGTTGTACCTTATGTATAGTGTTAACTCCCAGAAATGAGAGTATTCTGAAGTAAATAACTGCTAAAATCCATAGCAAGACGGTATCATCCTGCTGATTATTAATCAGTAGTTATGCTATTGAATTGAGCTGAGGTAAAATTAACCATTTACTCACAATTCGACCTCGAGAAATAAAGGTGCATTTGAAATATTTAGAAATTTGATTTTACAAAGTGTATATATGTAGGTTGAGGATACAGTACATACGGATTGAACTCTAAGTTTAGAAAGGATAATAAATTACTTTCCTGATTTGATGAGTCGCTCAAATTTAAGATAATAATTTCAAAAAAACTTGCCGAGTAGCAAATCCAATAGAAGCACTTCAAGACATGAAGCTGTTACATATTTTCAGTCTATACCTCGTATTTTCAGCCATCAGCTCATCAAAAATCATCTATGTCGACTCAGAAGCTGTCTCAACTGGCGATGGTTCACTCAATAATCCATACCGTGATATAAATACGGCTATTTCATCACTGCTTGATGTTCAATCCAAGCTTATCGATCCAGACTCTCGACTTATTCTATCGTTAAGATCGACTGCTTATACCCTAACGAGTTTAGAGATCATTGGACCATTATCAGGGTCTATTGAAATTACGACATCATCCATGCCAACTAGCTTAAAAGCACAAAATTTTCCGTGCTCTACTCTCCCAACAGTTGTGGTCAGTACAAGTGTTACACTGACGACACTTTCGGTTGTTCAATTCACAGGACTTAAGATATCTCTCCAAGGAAGTTCAGACTGGACCCTAAAAAATATTGCAAGTTTTGATGTCTCATCTTCATGCTTCGATCTCTCTGGGCGGTTAAACACCACAAGCATACCGATTCAAACAGAGCTCATTTCTCAAATGAAGATCTTCGATACAAGTATTTTGACTGGGACCAATATTCAATTTGTTAAAATAAACAACACAAATCTCACAGTCGCCGACTCTGAGTTGGTCTTCACAGAAGCCCAAAATGCGAAAAGTGGATATATGATTTCTGGAATTCTGGGGTCAGAAAATTCTCTTCAACTCAAGAATTGTCTTTTAAGGACTAATGGCAGTTCACTGTTCTATTTACCAAGACTCTTAAATGTCAGTGATGGCTTGAATTTTTGGTTGGAGAATTTCTCAATGACAAATTTCTCTTCTGAAGTGCACGAGCAAATGATAGTAGCAACAAACTTCTCTTTGATTGCGCTTGATGGTATAAATTTTGACAATGTTTCCTTGAATTACGTTGATCAAAGTGGTTTTGAAACCGAAGCTTCAAGTCTCATCCAATTTTCTGAATTTATGGCGATTATATTGAATAATATCACGTTGGCAAGAGTCAATCTGAGTCAAAGTGAACAAGCTCCTTTGATTTCCCTGATAGGGATCAGCAGCTGCCTGAATAATTGTACCTCTTACAATGGAAGCATGGAATTAACCAACTTGCACTTGGTAAACTCCACGTGCGCCCTCAGTGTGATTAACTATCGAGGAATTAATCAAACTGTTCTCTGGTCAAATGTCACAGTGACTCGCACAACATTTGGACAAAACCCTTTCAATTTTTCAACTACGTATCCAATTACAAGCCCTTCCTCCGAAATATCGACTCTTTACCCTCAACAAGTATTTCAGGTAGCTAATTTTTCATTCCAGGAGGTGACGTGCTTGGGCTCTGTCCGTTTGCTTACCTTCGAAGTTGATACTCAAGAGGGGTTGTACTCCTTTAAAGAGCCTTTTCAGATCATGATGCAAAATATGTCTCTAATAGAGTCGAGTTTCAGTGTAGCTCCTCATAAAAACTCCTACAATATTATCCCAGGTGGAATCGTTACGAGCAATGGATTCTTTTTGAATGTCAGTTCATTCAATTCAATCAATAATAAATACCACTACCCTGTATTTATGAACGATAACTACTTCACATCGCTTATCTTGCGAAATTCCTCATTTATAGGCGACACCTACAATTCAACGACGCTCTTTAGTGCCAAGGCCAAAATTTCTTCCGGTTTCACTATGTTCTTCTCTCAATACATTTCCAACACGTCATTCAGCCCTGTTTTTTACAGGCTGATATACCTCTCAAATAGTAGTTTCGCAAATTGCATCTTTACGAATTCAATTGTGCTCAGTTCAAATTATCCAATTGTCATAGTCACGAGCAATAATTGGACCAATTGCTCCTTTGCTCCCGACCCTAACTCGATTCTCAAAAGTCCAGCTTTTGATATTGAAACATTTGACCTTCAGACGTTGACTTATTTTACGACTTCTTCTTTTATTCATGATCCTCAAATTCAGAGCGCGACTCTGAATAATGACCTGGAACTTCTTGGCGCTCTGGATCTAACTTGGGATACTGCTTCCGCCTACAATTTTTCCTCAGTGCTGTTTCTCTCCGTGTGTAACAACATACTTGACTCACTGAGCCTTAATAATACAAACTTTTACCAAATCATGAATTATAATAGAAAAGAAGCAGTTACCAATTTTGCTTCTAATACAGTCTCGAATTCGCGAATTTATTGCAATGATTTTTCATGGTTTATTGGCGCCTACTCCATTGAAAACCTTCTATTCTCATCGAATAATTTTACAAATCTTCAAGGAGATTGTAAGATTCTGGGATTCGAACAACTGAGTGCCGAAACAGCAGTAGTTGTAGATCAAACGAATATCTTTAATATGAGTGGTATCTCATTTTTGTTTTTCGAGTCAACTCAAGTTGGGCGGATATTTATCCACAGAACAAATGCTACAGTAATCGAAATCAATGATGGATTCATTGAACTGAGTAGATTATATCTAAAATCTAGCTGTCACATGGATACCTTTTTGATTGACAGAGTTAATATTAACACGAATGCGGGAATTCTCGGAATATTTTCCATCAACATCATTGAAGATATTTCTGAGCAAGGTAACAACTCTGCCATCTCAGTTGCTATACAGAATATTCAGGTGACAAATGTGCAATTCTCATCTCAAAATATGGATGACCTTCCATCTTCAGGAATCCTCCTACTATTAAAAAGTTTTTGTCCGATAAACATCACCAATATCTATCTCGGAAATGTGAAGACTGATTTTAGTCACAGTATCGCAAGCTTTTCTTCAAATTTCATAAATATACAAAATCTTACTGCAATCAATGTGCTCTCACAAGTAAATGTGGCTGTAATCGATCTTACTGCAGTCAACGTAACAATAAATAACAGCTATTTCTTTAACGTTTCAGCTCCTTACTCAACTTCGGGTGGACTATTGAATATTGGCTTCAAAGGCTACTCCCAACTTCAAGAATTGATTGTCACAAACACCTTCATTCAAGAAAGTGTCGGATATTTCGGATCTGTTTTTTATATAATGAGTGGATTGTTCAATATCTTTATAGATAACTGCACTTTCATCAACAATCCTGGAACTGATAGAGGTGTTATTTATATGAATGAGGTCACTGCTTCGTCGTTCCTGGTCTCTCGCGTGTCTGTTACTATGACAAGCTTAGCACTTTCAGGCTCTTGGTTCTACATGAAGGAGGTGGTTGGGCTCTTTTTATTCACCAACATCACTGTTACTGTCCAATCTAAAGTACCTGGATCATTAATCCAAGTCACCAGCAGTCCTTATGCAAACATAACTGTCCAAGATATAACCATAACTTCACTGAACTACACAACACCTCAAATAACAGAAGAATTAATATTGCCTACAGCCTCAAGTATCGCTCCCGAAGAAATTAACAAATTTTCATTCGCGACACTTGATTCTGGAAACTTTACCTTAATGAGAGGATCATTTTCAAGATTTAACTTGCTAGGAACTTCGCTCATTCAAGCAATGCAAGGAGCATATGTTCCCGTAGTGGAATTAAGAGACTCCTATTTTAGTGAAATCGTTGTAACAAGGTTGGATGGAAAAGCATATTTCCCAATGATATTTGTTGCATCAACTGCGCCTATAACTAGTACTGTTTCTGTTGGAGCGCTTACATTGCTAATTTCTAATTGTTCTTTTGATAACATTTATTCAGAACAGATGGGAATGATTGCAGTTACAAACTACTTCCAGACTAGCGCATCCATTTCTATTGATAACTCTACCTTCGGAGAGCTCTATGGATTAAACGGATCTGCCCTAACTTTGCTTAGTCCGGACAGTAAATCTACTCTCTGTCTGGTAAACTCTTGTATATTCCAGAAAAATGTTGCGGCATTATTTGGAGGAGCGATTTATTCATATGGAGCTAATCTAACCGTTAAGAACACTCGTTTTACTGAGAATCTGGCTTTGATCCAAGGAGCTGCAGTGTATTATGAAGAACCAAAGTCTAATTTTAGCGATTTACTGGGCAATAACAATACATTTGAAGGAAACGCTGACTTTGACGCGATCAATAGAACCGCAAGCTCCCCACCAATTGGACTGAAAGTGGAATTTGACCCACAAAATATTGCAGCCAACAAATTGGTTTTGAAACAAACCTCCAGTGGCTACTTCATTGGCAATGCAACCTCAGAATCGCTTCAGAATTTAATGGTTACGATCTATCTGTATACGGCCAGTGGAGACATAATTCCTGATCCTTCGAGGGAGATAGCAGTGTCAGTAACCGCAAACAATAACAGAGGTAGCAGCATGTACACCTCTCAAGCTGGTTGCACCTACCAGAAGTGCGTACTAACGAACATCACTTTAGATCTTTCGGGTCCTACAGGTTTTAACGTCACTGTTAATGTCTCATACCTGTCTAACCTGTACAATCTCAGTACAAGCTTCATCATGAGTCTTCGACCTTGTGTACCTGGAGAAATCTATGTGAGTTCCTTTGAAATTTGTCAAGTCTGCCCGGCTGGAAAGTATTCTTTTAATCCTCAAGACAGCAATTGCCAAATGTGTAAACCAGGAACAAATTGCCTTGGAGGAAGCGAGATTGAACTTTATCCTGGATATTGGAGAGAAAGTACTCAATCGGAAGTTATTTATAGCTGCAATGATAATAACGGCCAGAGATGTCTTGGTGGCTATGAAACCAACTGCACCGCTGGATTTACTGGACAACTATGCTTACAATGCGACTACAAGAATGGATATCTCCCTGGTAGCCGACTGGGGATTTGTCAAGTTTGTACCGCATCATATTCAGTGATTATCAAGGGAATTTTAATGTTCCTTTATACCGTGCCCTATCAGTTTTTTGTTATTTCCGTCATTATGGATAGTAACACTCACTATATCGAAGCAATTATTCGCAAAACGACCAAGTATCTCCCAGACACATCTCCATATGTTAACTTGCTGACGACTTACTCCCAGATTATCACTATTGTTTTGTCAGTTTCTACAGTTCTACAAGATCGTTTATCAGTCTTTGCGGTGGTAGGTAATCCAATAGAAGCAGCATTCTTATCGCTGGAGTGCCTACTATTCAACCAATTTGAAGTGCCTTTTGAATATCTGGTTTATTATCGAATTATAATATTTTCCCTCTCTCCTTTCGTGAAGTGGCTGATTTTTGTTGGACTATATTCTCTTCTCTGTGGATTCAACCTTGATTTTGTCAGAAGAATGAAAATTGTGTGTGGGCTTGTAACATTAGTACTAATCGAGCAGCCCGGGATTATTAATGAACTTTTCCATTTTCTGCGATGCAAAGATTTCGGGACTGGTGGCCTTTTTATGAGCGTCCGGCCAAATTACTCTTGCGAAACCGAGGGATATCTGAGCTTCAGAAATAACGTAGTCTATGGGCTTATTGGATTTTGGGTTGTATTTATTCCGTTTTTGTTCTGGATTTTTCTCTTTCGAAATCGCAAAGATCTTGATAAAGAAAGGATCAGATATATTTTTGGTGGATTCTTCAACGAATATCAGAACAAAATGTATTTTTGGGGGGTTTTCTTGATATATTTTAAAGTGGGTTTGCTGCTGATAAACAACTTTGTTGATGACACCAAGAGAAGGGCGTTATCGTCTTTTGCTTTTTTGTTTTGCTTCAAACTCTTCACGGATTATATGCAACCTTTCAAAAGTGATTATCTTACCCGGGCACAGAAAATTGCACTTTTAGCCTATTCAGGAAGCGTAATACTTGCATTCTATGCTGACGATAATCCTTATCCTATTTTATATTATTTGTCTCTCACACTTCTGATAATCCTCAATGGAGTTGCAATAGCTTACATCTTGTTTGTGCTGTTCATCATGTACAAAATCAAGCACGGTGAAATGGTCGTAAGTTTGTTCCGAGCCTTAAGAAGATGTGACTGGAAATCCATCAAAGAAGAAGTTCTCGGTATCAAGGAGAAACCAACATCTCAAGAAGTCAAGAAACAACTGAAGAAAACAACTCTCCAAGCTCCGCTTTCAGCTCAAGGGATAGATCTAAACCTGGCCAACGAGGAGGACTTGAAACGGGTAGCAAGAGACAAGCCGCAAGAAGGCAGTGAAAATGTAAGAAGACAAGGAATCTTGGCAGCGAGATTGAATCAAATTGAAAGTACTGTTTTGAACTTAAGCGAAGGAATAATGCAAGATGCTGCCTCTCAAAATAAACTGGGATCTGAATCTCAAAAAACGGTTCAATCAATCGAGAAGCGTAAGCTCCAAAAACAGAAGGAGAAAGAAAGAAAAACACCCAAAGTAGAAGTTCATATTTTTGAGGAATCCAAAGAGACTAATCAAACTAGTCTCACATCAGAAGAAAATGTCCTTAAAGAATTTGAGCTTCTCACTTCTCAACTAAATCAAAGTCAGAACTCCCAGATCGAGAACAATCTATAGTAGTGTCTATCATTCGCTGATTACACCTTTTACACATTGGCAAGCGAGGAAAGGAGAGAAGATGCCTGGATAACGTTCTAGATTTAGAATGATCCATATCATAGACATCAATAACAAAATACACGAAGTGAGTTAAGCTTTTCATTATAAGTCTATTTCGTCTTTGCCTTTTTCATTTTTTATCTCTGCAAAATAGGTCATTATTGTGCTTAGCTGAAAAACATTCAATAAAATTTCAGAATAATCTATTTATACTCAAACTATTGAGATAGTACGATTTCTTCGTTTGGAGACGAGCTTCTGAGCTTTTGGTAGATGTTATCAGCGTCATTTTCAAGATAACTGGATTCGGCGTCTTTGGAGTCAATTTGAAAAATTTGTGTAAAATTGAAAATCTTATCATGTTCGTCTTTTTTTAGAACTGATGGATATCCTTTTTCATGATTTCAGGATTAGAGCAATGGGGTATCGGCTTGCTACCCTTGGACATTGAGCTCTCTTATGTTTGACATTCTAGCTTCGTAAACACCTGGAAGGTTTAGGAACACTTTATCCAAAAAGGCTGGGTTCTTTGCAATCTTTCGAAAATTTAACACATCTCTCACCTGATTGCCAAATGCTGAGAAATCACATCACTTTTAAGGGTTGGTAGCAGTTACTTCGCTAACGTCTTTCTAGCTAAGTGATACTTCAAATTTTTTTCTGAGCCCACGTGGCTTATCAGAACAAACTCAGGTAGAGACTAATAAATAGCTCAGGAACTAAAAATCAGCAAACATAAGCTCTGGGAGGTAATATTACAACTAATATTGGAAGCAAATAGATTAAGGTCAACAAGAAAACTCAAAACGACTCTGAAAATTTCTTGGTTTAGGTCTGTGTATCCCAAGCTAGGATTTGGATACTCCTTATACTTTAATTTTTTTGATGTTCAGTCAAAATCTCAACGTGTAGACACAGCAAACCTTTTTGAAACAAAAACAAAACATACACACATTCACAAAAATCAAGAGGCTTTGAGTCATATTTTGTAGCATGATTACAACTGTTAGAAAATTTCTTGTCTGATGTTAATTATATCGTGTAAAGCATATAAAACATTTTTCGCTTTGTTGCTTCTTGGTCAGGTTCAGAAGGAACAGAATAATCAGATTCTTTGGAGATGTTTACCTACTGTAAGATCTATATAGATCAAAGCTTTTATTATATCAATCCTCTGTGAGAGACCAATTACTAACCAATTTATTTTGGGCGCCAATTTTGTCTTGAAATATGAAACAAACGAAAAAGAAAGATAGTTTCGAGTTTTTATTCAGCCAAGTGGAATTCTACGAACTAAATGGGAAGGAAAAGGCGAAGTTTCTGAAGAGCTACATAGCTCGTCAAGGTTGGAAGATTCAAGACAAAATCCAATCAGATCACATTAAACGTATTGAAAACGTACCTTTTGCAGGTCCCATCATCAAGCGAAACATAGAAGGTAAATCAAAAGGAGGCACAATTGAGGGAATTGCTTGCCAGATATGCTATTTGTCACCTACATACATTAGTGATTGTGGGCACACTTACTGTTATCCATGCCTCGTGAAACTTGATGCAGCAAAAGGAGCGCTGTGCGCTGTCTGTCGGAAACAATTCATCGAAATATTTGAAATAAAAAAGTTGTCACCATAACATTGCTTAGCTGTTAATCCTAAGTCATACAATGATCTTAAACTATGGGTTAAGAATTCATCTTTCTTATTTGTTGTAATCTTTACTGATTTATGAGTAAGTGTTGGTAAATCGAGTTTCAAATGATAAGAATATTAATATCTTTTGACGAGAAATTACTGAAAAGAAGAATGGCTTAACAATTTTGACTATGAGGTATATGAGCAGAAAAACAATAGCAGAGAAGAATTGGTGGACTTTAGGAAATTTATTAATGCATCGTCCCCAGAGAAGAAGAATTTTAGATTTGTCACTCAATCAATTTCATTTTGCGAAAGATTGTTTCTTTGGAATTACCAAGAGAATTTATGTTATTGTCAGGAATCAATTTCATGAAAATTCGATTTTCTTGCTGTTAGCAAGCGAAGTTCGTAATCAGTAGGATTCAAATGTGACTTGGTTAACTTTTTCTATTCAACTGCAGAAGCTTTCTAAAAACTGGTTGTAGTGCAACAGCTGCCTTTAATATATAATGTTTTCATTCTATTCTTGTTCTGGCTTACAGAATAGGGAAAACTGTTTTATGGTTTATCATCGTTCCAAGTCGCGAAAAAATTAAATGCTTACGCTTTTCTTTCAGAAAAAAAAAAAAGGTAAAGAAACTTGCCATCTCAGTCGAAACGGTTATTTAATTTCCAGCCTTTGGCTATTAAATTTACAAACTCTCGAGATAGATTATTATCCAAAATGAGTGAAATAAGCACTAAGAACTCATTCGAAGGAGTAGTTTCGCGAGCATCTGACTCGTTCGATTATGGCACATCTCATGAGCAGATAGTGGTCATTGAACAGCCGAAGAATTGGTCCTCATCTCCTTCTAAAAAATTTAAAGATGATAGCAAGCGTTCCGCAGAAAAAGGACTTGATGTTTTTGAGGCCTCATTCAGTTACATAAAAGGATCACTTTCCAGTGGATATGTGACGATACCCTTGTGCTTTGTATTACTTGGTTTCATTCCTTCCTTGGTGGTTGGTATTCTGATTGCTTTTACCCATTATTTTACAATCTCTCAACTTGATCGGATTGCTACGGAAGCCAAAGTGACGAAATATACTGATTATAGTTTGCTGGTCCATAAAATTCTAGGCAGACGTTTCAGCTACGCTGTTAAAGGCCTTCAATTCCTTTATTGCTTTGGAGCGGCTCTTGCTGAGTTGGTGTTTACGATAGAATTCACGGCTGGAACAGCCTGCTTAATGCAGTGGGACAAAATTTGCCAGGATCCTAGTCACCAATATGCCATTGTGCTCTTTATAATCACTCCACTAGTGATGATTACAAAGATGCATCAACTCAGCTATGCGAGTCTGATCGCTACTGTCATACAAATCAGTTTTTATGTCTTCATTATCATCTACTTACTGTTTGAATTGAAGATGAATGATTTTGGCAAATCTCATTTTTCCAGCGCAGTGGCTGATCATAATCTCTTATCCATTTTTGAGGTGTTTGGAGTCCTAATGTATACAATTTCTAATGCTACGAATCCCTTGGAAGTGCGAAAATCACTGACGAACGTTTCAAATTTCCCCAAAGTCCTGAAAAATGGCTGTGTTGTTACAGCAGTCGTGGCTCTTTTACTCGGATGTACTGGCCCTTTCTTGAATCAAATAAGGAAAGTTAATGAAATTATCCTTATGGAGTTGCCAACAGACAATACATTCATCATAAGTGTGGAACTCCTATTTGCCATAAGCATTACGGTTAACTTCTTAGTTTTCGGCTTTGGTATTTTTGAGCCTCTTGAGCAGATAGACAAAATAAGGGAATTCATATTCGACGATGAAAGGAAGGAAGCTAGTTTTCTGAAAAGATATCTCGTGCGCATGTTTTTCGTATGCAGTATCTTCTTACTTACAGCTGCAATTCCAAACTTAACAGTTCTCGTGAGTCTGGTGGGTTCCCTAAATGCGGGTCTACTTATTCTTGTTTTCCCTTCATTAATGACGCTCAAGTTTTACGAAGGAAGGAACGACAAGAAGAATTTGAGACTCCTCTCCTGGATAATTTTGGTTGCAGGCACAGTTTTCACACTCATTGGAACCATCTCAAATGCAGTGAAAATAATTTCCCCTTCTCCAGCTGACTTGCTAGTTGCGAATAACCCGAACACAGAAGGAATGATTACTTCACCGTAAAATTTTCATACCTCGGTCATATATATTCATATACTAGTTTTTTAAGTTTGGGTGTCTAATTTCTATCCTCAGTAAACAATCATTGAAAACCAAGTTCGATTAGAGCCAAGTTCATCAAATGTTAGCAGCATTTTAAAAGTGACATACCCTTTATGTTTATTGTCACTTAAAGCAGAAGATTTGAGGAATAAATAAACCCCCAAGAGAAAACATCGAAAAGATCAAAATGGACACATTCTTTTGTAGCTACACATTATTTACAGAGGAAAGTTTCTTAAATCGATCAACCAGACCGAAATTTGATCGTATATTGCAGATAAACCGTGCCCATTCCAGATGCTACTGATTTTGCGTTGTAACATTGCAATCGCTTTGTCAGATGCTTTGCTTTTTGACAGTTTATTCTCCATGACGATACATGTTTTATAACTCAATCTGAATACAATCAAGTAAAAGTTACTGGATCAAGAAGAGCGCGAGAGAAGATGTAAAGCGCTTTCAAAAGTATCAACTATTATTTGAATCTCTGAGAAAGTAGGCAATTCAAAACTATCAATTTAATTCATAAGGTTGAATAAGTTATGAAAATTTGCTAAGATTCAACTAAGAACTTTAATACATTGAAGTTAAGTAAAAACTTTTGAAGCTGTTCGATAAGAAATATATTAACAGGAGTTTTGGAGTTTGTTGTATTGGAATTGGTCTCACATAATGGCTCTTGGTATATTCTAAAGGGAATCACATCAGAATTCAATAATCACTTGAGATATGCAACCCGCCTGAATAAAGCTAAATCTTTTGAACACCGTTTTCCGCCTGGATTATATTCTTTCATTGGGTACTCCTAACATTTAAAACGTAAATATCTAAAACAGCATCAGAATAATCAAATTTAGTGCATTGTGAATCGTTGTTTTTTTGTAATGTGTTGTGCTGATAAGAGTTAGTTTCACTACAGGTAATGCTTGCAGCAAGTAGAATATTCAAATTAATAGTATAAAGTGAGCTTAATGAGATCAATTCTAGAGTTTTTTCCTCTAATTTTCAAAAAAAAAACAAAACCATGAAACTGATATATGGTTCAACCAGTACAAATTAGTTTCAAAATTGAATTCATCCAACGCTCTAAATTTTTCACTTGAAATTGCTAAAGAAAGCAAAATTCAATTCCTTTTTGCTCATAAAATCATTATGAAATTAGTTAAATAATTTTAACAGAGTAAATGTCTCAGATTTACGAGTTCTTTATCCTTAACAAAAGTGGCCAATGTCTATTCTATGAGGACTTTGTTGCAAACACGACAATCGAGAAGTTCAAGGAGGATAAGCAAGAGCGAGGGCGCCTTAAAAATATCAATGGTATCGCGGAAGGTCTGAAAATTTTTGCAAAAAACCTTGGAATGATATCTGGCAACAAGCTGCGCAGTTTCGTCACCCAGAAATACAAATATAACTTTTTTGAATCTGCAAGCGGATTGAAATTTATCATACTGTCTTCAGAGACTGCAAAAGATCTAAGTGAAACCCTGTCATACCTCTACACAGATGTATACATAGAGTACGTCAACAGAAATCCACTCTACGTCAAGGATACCATAATTGAGATCCCAGCCTTTAGAGACAAAGTTAAAGAAGTCCTTAAATAAGATTGGCTTCCCATTATAAGACAGTATGGTGAGAGAAAAAGAGGGCCAATAGTCATTGTTTTTGCATTATCCATCATCCTGTATCCACATGCATATTTCTACTGTTGAATCATCAAAATTCAAAATTCAAAAGTATAGTGCTTTAAGAGTATACTTGCGGAGCCTGTCATAAAAACTTCTTTTGAAAGATAACAGATCAGCGATTTTGCGAATAGTGTTATAAGAAAGAATTACCGGGACTTCCAAAACAAGTTGATTTCGTACATCTTTTGGTGTGTTTACAATGATTGTTTCTGTTATCAGCGAATTTGCATAATTCAGATCAAGAAGATCTGAAAATTTAAGATCCCTTTGTCATTGGTTAGTTAATATTTGCTTGCTAATGATATGAAGCTTTAAATTGATTGCAAACTTGACTTATGCCTAATAGAGTGTCACTTCTATCATATCAGCAATTAGGAAAGTGGATCGTATTTTTCACTAGATATAATTTTATCGAATGGTGAGGAGTGAGGAGTGAGATTTGAGATGTAGCAATCACTCCTTCAGACTAGCTTCATATCATAAGAGAGATATCTGCCTCCAATCATATCAGATTTTCAAATTATGTTTTTTTCGAGGCAGACATTCAAACAACATGGTTCTGGAATTTGAAAAATAGCACCTTTTCAATACAGAATGGAATAAATTAGAGCATCATCATCTCCATTTGGACATATTAACTAAATTGCACGCTTCAACCATTCAAGATAACTCTATTCATTCCAGCTCGCAACCTATAATCTAGTCGATTAATAACAAGCAGAAGATTCAACTGCTCTCTGTGAATTTTCTGATGATAAGTTTTATATTTGATAAAAATTCTTTTTGGAAGCGCTGTTTCTTAAAAATGGCTAAAACTAGGTTAGGCTTTCTGTGAAATTTACGGGTCAAAGGATTTTACAGCATTATTTGACAAATAGTCTCTGCTTGGATCTTGATATCCTATTTTCAGACGAATTAGCATGCAAAAATATATGGATGTTAAATATCATCAAGCGGCCCTAAAGCTGAAGAATTTCCTTTTTACTGGGAACAGCTCCAGATATCTTAATACCAACCATAAACAACTTTCTTGTTAGGAATATTGTAGAATTGAGTATACCTTTTCAAACAAGAAACTAGCCACTAAGAAACTCCTTATCAAGCGGACTCATAATTTGAGCAACTTCAAAGTGATAT
>ENA-UOTZ01000499-UOTZ01000499.1-compost-metagenome-genome-assembly--contig:-NODE-499-length-32823-cov-7.488793_pt1 | contig 32823 bp, 19 predicted proteins | sample MGYA00238144_ERZ746983 | MGnify/ENA primary metagenome ERZ746983 (study PRJEB28759, sample SAMN06268863) | compost metagenome | isolation source: single cell | place: USA: California, Emeryville, Joint...
AGATACTTAAGCTTAACTAATTTCTGTTCTCCGATACTGTTTGTTGCTTGAAGCAAATCAATAGCTTTAGAGTTGCTTTGAATGAACCTTGTTTCTTCGTTGAATTTATCCAGAAGAAAGACAATAATTTTTGTCAATGCTGCTGTTGAGGTTTGCTGAAGAGTTTTACCATGCAAAGAGAGCGTTTGATTGTTGAAAAGTAGGCTTGTGGGATCAATTGCATGTGAGCCTAAAACTCCGAACTGATGTGTTGATCCTTGAGGCTGTTTTTCTGTGAAATCTGGATAATTGTCCGTTCGGGTCTCAGCTACCTTTCCTTTCCCTATGTTTGCTGTCGAATTCATCTAAATCTCTACTTTCTGCCTGTGAATAGTTGAGTTGTTAATGGAAATAATTAGTAGATGATTGATAAATTTTCAAAATTTTTATTTGACTTTGTGTGCGGTGTCAATAATGGGTTATTCGTATGCCTTGAGAAACTAAGGAAAAATAGGAGTCAACCTGAATTTGGATGAAAAGGCGGTCAGTGTCTCTAGCTCTGAAAATTTGGCCTCTTTTGAAATAAAGAAGTTAACACTACAATTTCATGCTGAAAGATTATCCCCATATTATTTCTGAAGAGTTTTGCATCATCATCATCCAAATAAACGTAGCTAACTTGGAAATTTGTGCTTACAGTACCTTTTATTGAATTAGCTGCGAAGTGTGATTTGGGATGTGAGGATAAATAGTAGATGCGAAGGATTTTTCCTAAAAAAAAGAGAGAGTACTATTCTCTAAGGGAAAATGGTCTGACAAAAGAAAATATCTATTAACTTCCTGAAAATTTGATATGGCGGCAGCACTATCGGCTTCCAAGACTAGAAAAGTGCATGAGTTGCATGCGCTTCGATTCCTGAAATTAATATTTGTGACTCAACACTTGGATATTGGTAATAAGATGGACAAAATGCAATTCGAGAACTGAAAACTAAGTCCTTTCAAGTATGATTTCGTGCTGACGGATTGCAATATCCTCACAAGACGGCGCACAGACAGCTCGAATAATAAAAAAGAAGGCGAAAAAGGCGAAAGAAGCAACGTCCTAATCGTTGGATTAACTGGGGTAGTGACTATCAAAGAGCATCTGTATTACAAAGAGGCTGGGATGTCAGAAGCGGTTGTGAAACCAATAACCACACAGCTTGTCGAACGAAAGTTGTGAGAAATGCAGATATCGACCTCTTAGTGCTCGACTAGAACTAAAGACATCACACCATTGTTTACTCTCGGTTTGGACATCATCACTCGATTACTATTGAATGTCCTGCGATTATAGCAGCTGCATGTTACGAGATAGAATTGCAATTTCTTTTAGTTGATGGGAGAAAATGTAATTAGCTGCGTATAAGTGCGTTTTTGGAAATTCTTCTTCTCCTCTCATCATGGGTATTAATAATCATCATATTTGATTACAAGTATGCAAGGTGATCATTAGTTCAAAGTGCTTTTCACATAGAAGGATAAAGATTTAATAATTTCTCCTAAATACCGTCTTTGCAACTAGCGATATTTTGTTCAACATTCCTTTGTTAGAATTGCTTTCTTTGCTGAAAAATATACCCTTCAGAACGTGGGCTGGAAAAAGAAGCCGAATCTTTTTGTATTAATGGGTTAAAAGTGGTTAACTTTTCAGGGGGGTATTTGGAAACTATGAGAATATGCCGTTGAGAGAGGTCAGAGAACCCTTGTGGTTCATAATTGCTGCTATTACTGATAACTTTGATCAATTGACAATCTAGCAATATATCAAATGCTTGAGTGAATAAAATTAATGCAACAATCTTATTGTCTCATTTTGCCAATCCAGAAATCATCATGATCTAAAAATGTAATTTGTATTACATTGCCCTGTGCTAATGATTCGACTTTGTTGTTTATTTGTTTATAGTTCGACAACTCTTAGCAAAGTGAGATTTCTTACTCACGATAAGCACAAATGAGAACAAAAATATCCTGACGTAAGGATGATTAGAAGTCCTAAGGTCAGGATTATTAAACCTAATTCACAAAGTCATAATCTGAATTGTGCTGCTTGGCCGACATCCTTGAGAGTAATTCTTGTTCTCTGGGTCCTTTGCATTTCATGTTTATCTAGATGAAACACACTGAAGAGGCTTCAGCTATATAATTGTTGAATGACGATCATGCATTCTGAAATAGATAATTTACTATTATCTGAAGTGTTTCCAGTATAAAGCACTTTTCCTGTTTTGAAATCCAACATTTTTACTGTTTTATCAGTTGAAGTACTCGCGAGCTTATCGCCGCTCGGACTCCATCGCACACAGTTAATCTGTTCTAGAGGTTATATCAAGCGTTAATTCTTTTTTTAAACAATTTCATAATTATTACTTGAGTGAACACGATAAAAGGTTTTGATAATCTTCTTTTCTCGCTTATCAAATATCTTGATATTCTGATCCCAGCCACCAGAAGTCAGTAGATTTCCATCGTTTTGGCATACATCAATCCAGTTTGTCCAAGCTTAACAGATTAAATATTATCATGTTGAAATAATGAAATGATGAAAAGTCAAGCGAAGCGAAGGAAGTCACAAAATTAATCTCCCAATTTACTTTAAGAATGAATATAGTCCACTAATCATGCATGAAGTGAAAAATTTGGATTCATACAAGAGGAAAAACAAAATATAGCTGCAATTACTCGCATTTTCAATTTGTACTGGACTCTTTAATGTGAGAGTTTTCTTCTCAGCATCTAGGATATTGAGCTGTCTGTTATTATACTTCACGAGTATCAATGATTCTTCAGCATTGGTGCTCCATCTGCAGCGTCCCACATAATCTAATAAAGTAGTTGAACGATGTGAGTGAAATTGATATCGCCAGGAGTTTAATGATTTATTTTTCGTGTGGCAGAAAAAAAATTCTTAGGAATCAAATTTACCTGAGTACCTTCCTAATTCCTTATGGAACCTGTAATTAACTGTGTTCACATTTGATACTAGACACACGCCTTCCCAGTCAATGGTGGCCACATATTCTCCAGTAGGATTGAAATCAAGACCGCTGATCACGTCCTCTAAAGAGTATAGTAAATTCGACGTATCGATTACGATTGATGATTACTGTATTGGGAGTGCCATTTCGACTTGCGGATAAGCTTGACAATATCTTTGGTCTTGGAGGCATTAGAATCAACATTAAATAGATGGTATGAAATTTTTCCATTAAGAGGGACTGCACCGAGGATGCCTCTACGTGAGTTATATGTGATATCTCCAGCACCAGTGCCTAGAGAGAAAATACAATTATTCAAAATATAAAGCCCAAAAAATAATTATACGCTCTCCTGAGACTGCACCAAGGGAATAAATTTTCTTAATTTGATCTTTTTTTGAGATGTCAAATATTGCCATATTGGCTGAATAATAATAGTGATGATGCAGAGAGACAAGTAATTTTGTGTTTGGTATCTCCTTCACATGTGGCCCACTGTAATCTTAACAATATTTCCTTCAAGTTAGAGCGAAAAAAATACAATTTACAATTGTCATTAATTTTAACTCCGTCAAAACTTGCATAACTTTCCTTCGTGTTGAAGTCAACAATGTCGATCTTGTTAGTTCTATCCGAACACCAAGCAAGTAAAGTTGGAGAGTCCGCGGTTGTCTCTTCTGCCGAAGGTTGGATAATTTTGGTAAATGAGCTGGCTTAGCCTTGAAAATGAATTTACTAGTATTAATGGTATTTCTTTGAGGCGACGTGGCTTGCTCTCTTTCGTTCGGAGCTTGTTTCACTTCTTCAATCTTTGATTGAGATGAAAGTTGCGTTCCAGACTCTTCATTTTGTTTCGATTCTTCAACGACTACGTCCACTTTCTTATCTGAACTGTGCAGCATGGATTTTTCAAACCTATTAAGAGCAGAACAGAGATGCTAAATTTTATTTGATTATCAGATCGATCTTGATTAAAAAGCTGAGAATTTAATTAGATTATAGAAGCTTTAATAAATTTATAGAAAGATTTCTTAATCAAAATAATGATACTGATAATTTAATCTGGAATGATTTATCCTGCTAAAACCGATAATTTTCTTCGATTTCAGGTGCATTTCTTTAATACCTTTTCCTCAAATCGTTTCAATCGGACTCAAGTGATTTAATTTCCCAACTATTATCAGAGAAGATGGTTTCTATCTGAAACTCCCGCAGAGTACGCACTTCCAATCAGATTTCGCACCCTCAGACATAAAAAAATGCAACTTTTTATTTTGAAATAAAATTTTCAGTTCATTCGCATGTTTTTGTGACATCAGAGCTGTTGATGCAATGTAACAATTCATTCGAGAGCCGTTGACAATTCCTTGCCAAAAAAAAAAAATATAAAAAAATAAAATAAAAACAAAAAAGGAAACCGAAAAAATTACTTTTCATATCTTTATTTGAAAAAGATACTCTGAACTGCTGGCCTATCAACTCATAAACTCCCCAAGTTCAGCCGTAGAGGGACTATCCCTACCATTTCTGGAATCAAAGAGAAAATTTGACATGAATTTATTCCAGAAGCAGGAATTCATGATTTGAGGCCTGGTTTGTGTTGACATTATCGATGTTCATTTCTGTGCTTTCCAACTCATCATCTGGTTGTCCGTTCAGATACAGTCCATAGAGTCTCCTTCGCCATTTCACGAAATACGAAGCCGTTGTTATGGACGATTCTGCTGTTTCTTGTCACTATTTACATTTATTCAATGATTGAATTCTATTACATGAACAGTAATTTTGTCAATGACGACGTGAGATTGTGCGATGACGCATTCGAGTGCTTCTTCCAAACACTGACCTAGCTGGAGGAGGCATCGTAGACGTCTTGCAAGATCAAGACTATACTACTGTCTTAAAAAGGGAGTTCCTCCTGAGAATACTCTTCGACTTGTCATTCTTTATGATCGCCGTTACTTTGAACCTTAACGTCATTTTCGGTGTGATTATTGATTCATTCGGAGATTTGAGAGACCAGAAAAAGGCCGCTGAAGACGCTGAAGACGATGAGAAGAACGTTTGCTTCATTAATCAGAAGAGAGGAGTACGAGAGAATGGCTAATTTCGATACTCACCTCCAAAGTGAGCACAATCTGGAGAAATTCGTGTATTTCTTAGCCTATCTGAGAGACAGGGAAGAAAACGATTCTGTTGGTCTTACAGACATAGAGAGCTATGCGTTGAAGTGCTACCGTAAGAAAGAAAACTATTGGGTCCCAATAGGAAGATCCTTGACTCTTGAACAGTTGGGAAATGAATAAGAAAGTTCCTATTATATGAATATGATAAATTGATCCAGTACTAATGATTCTATACTGTGAATACAAAATTATCTGTCATAAATAATCATTAAATATCATTCAAAAAAGTATGGTTCTCTTTCATTTTCCAGGTCATATTTTAGATGCTTTCGCCACTCTTTTACATCGAAATTAGAGATATTTATTTTTTGGATCTGATGGATATTAATTTTTTTTTTTTGCTTAAACCTTTCGCAGTGCAATACACGTTCTCACTCATTACTTGTACGAAACGAGTTCAACCAAATCCTCACTGTGTTATTTTCAGGAGGCGAGGCTATCGAAGTTGCTCTGCTTATTTCCTTCTATCAGCTATAATGGAGCCTCCCCACTCTGATATCAACATCATCTATAGAACTGCATTACTAGGTCTTTATACAAAGATTCATATCATGTATAAGCTGGTCGGGCGCGGTTGAATAATTTTTGAACAAAGACAACTAAGAACGAATAAACCGGCTGTTAGTTTTAAAAATCAACTGAATCTAAACTGAAATCGAATTACTCCAAGGACAAACATGAACGTGGAAAAGATCGTCAAAGACCTCAAATCCCAAGAGAAAGACCTAGTCATCGAATCAATGAAAAAACTCATCAGGTAAGCCACAAGTCCCTCTTTTATTTTGCTTCAATTGCTGAAAGCATGATTGAGACCACTCCAAAAACTCAAGAAGAAATCATCAAATTTTTACCAGGACGAGATATCATCCGACTTATGAGGAACCTCGAGGACTCAGATGCAAGTATTCAAGTCCAATAAGCGCTTTTGCTAATAAATTTGCAACTATGACCAACAGAATTCAGAAAGCTGACTGGCAAATTTTTCTTAGACCTAGTCTACGGAAATTATATCGTTCAACAAGTGTTCTGCGATATACTAGGTATCGTACCTTGCGATGGCAAAGTGTGTTTGAATCGAATCCCTGATGTATTCAAAAACGTGCCTAATGGCATTGCAGGTATGATTCGACGACAGCTTTGATCCACTCAAATTACATTTTTCAAAGAATGTTTGGAGCAAATAAAGAAAACTTCTCCCGAAGAACTTAAAGGTGAGAGTTAATCTCCCCGCTATTTATTGAAGCATGATTTTGAATTTGTCAGATGAGCTTCCCTTCTGCTGGTACTTTAGCATCCAGAGCGCTGACAAGGTAGGCAAGAAAGTCGATTTCATCAACAAGCAAGAAACATCGCCAGATTATTTCGAAATCGACAATTTCGTTGATCCGCTTTATGCAATGATCGGCTTCGTTATGCGGAATCCTCGAGTATTCATTCAACAACCAGCTACGAAATATCTAAATATCATTGGTCATTTAGCTTTTTGAGAAACGAATGCGAGAAACGTACGAAAATAATACACAAGCGAAAGGAGTAGACAACAATAGTAAGAAAGGTGTGCTGACTTTCAATTACAACACGCAAGGAACGTCTGTCTCAGCTCGGTACTATCCGAACCCACTTATCAGCACCTAAACTTTTCCACTTAACAAATTATAGGCCGACAGGGTCAACGAACAACAGCCTAGATCAATCAGTAAATCGTAGACTTCTGAATGAAACTTCCAAAAGCCCGAACTCCAGCAAGATGTGGAACACTGCGACGTCCCCAATCCGCTGTTCTATCAGCAAAAACGGAATTTTTTCAAGCAGATACAACTATAAGACTAAGCAAGCTCCAGCGAATGCGGTGATTCCGAGCTCAAATTCTAATACCAGCTCGATTCAGTACTCCACAGCGTGAGTTTACTTCGATGAATCGATAATGACGTACTTATCCTAGGAATCCTCAGTTTTCTCAGCAGAACTCTATCAGTTGCAACACTGAGCGCATGGTCCTTCAAGAATATGAATCTGGTAAACATAAATAATAAACTACATTTGTTAAACGAGGAGTATAGCTTGTGAAAAGCGGGATGAGCTCACATATAAGAGTGTTGATATGAACCTCGAATACACTAGATATGCTAAAAACTCGGAGATAAAGGCCGGAGACAGACGAGCTGTGCTTAAAGAGACTGAAGTCAGCGTCGATAACATGGACCTCATTCTGCAAAATCCGAAGTATAACCGCAGTATCAACGAGTCATGTGACAATACCAAACTGCTTCTCGAAACTTCCCTGAACTCGTCTATAACCCAAGGCTTCAAGTCAATCTTGGCGAACACGCAGTCAGAATTCAGAAACCAGAAGACATCGATAGATGCGAAAGAGAATAGAGTCGCAGGAAGTTCGAAAGAGCAGGTTTCCTCTCGGCAGCAGAGCGTTGCACCCACTAAGAAATCTAGCGATAAGTCTCTCGAACAAGATCGCAGATTGAAAAAAGAACCTGAACGCAAGCAGATTTTTAAGCAGAAAGACCAGAACATCCCCAGCAGCAGCTCATCAACGACCACTCCCAAGAACAACATCTTGACGAAGCTACTCAAAGAGAAACCATTCAGCTTTAAAGACAACACCTATTCAAGTAAATACAAATCCAGCCAAGGCAACAACAGCAGCACCAACACCAGGTAAGTTTTTTGTACTGAGGAGTACCGAAACAATATAATCTCTATAGTGTTAATAAGAAACCGCACCCAACGCTTTCAAACACCACAGCATCACCAATTACGTCCTTATCGACGACTCCCAAGCCTCAGACAGCCACTCAAGGCCTCAGTCATCAACGAATTGCGGAAAAGATTGAGCAACAATATGGCTCGAGTATTTAACATTCTAATTTCTGGCTTATTCAGTTCTTTAATCAATCCTAGAGAAACAGGTGTTCCACTCATCGCTGATGAAATCATTCGATGCTACTAGCGCTGAAAAGGCAGGCATCTTGGTAACGACGATTGAAGAGGCAGAGGAGTCCCAAAGAGATTACATTCCCAGCTCCAAACCAACTACATCCACCATTACGACTCACAAAGAACGTGGGCCAATTGGCACATTAACTTTTAAGAGTCCGACGACAACACCTCGAGTTCCAAACGACCTTAAAGCCTCCGCTTTCAATGCGGCGAAACTGCTCAATGCAAGAAAATCGCATGATATTACTTACCTAACTAAGCACCAGAAGAAGAGTTCAAACGAATTATTGCAGAGTCCCGCGATGTCGCAAGTCGTTCATACTGTCCACGAGATAAAAGGTTTGATTCATTTGACTTTCGCTGGTTGTAACACCTTTTTTATGAGTAGAAGTCAGAAGAACTGAAATGAACCCTGGCCGCTCAGTTTCGCCGAGTCCAGATATGAAGATACCCTCGAAGTCATATAAATTTTCTTTTCAATATTAAAAGATAGCGAGAATATAGTATATGACCATGATATTAATTTACGAATTTCATAGAATCCTGTTTGAATCGATGATTCGATTAGTTATTTGCTGCATTTTAACTCATAACAATTCGTTATTTTCATAAAAGTTTCTATTTCCACCAGAAAATAGCACAACAGCCAAACTACTCGCTCAACAGCTCATTTGATAGTGATTATCTTCTTAGTCTTAGGACTTTAAAATATTTCTAATAACAATAATCGAATAAGATTGCTTTGCCGCGTGCGCGTTATTAAAAGAGAGATCTTGTTAAATAAACTCATTCAACAACTGCAAGCATAGTTACAATCGAGATTATGCATGAGCATCAATCTTAGTCACCTCAAATTGATTCCAAATCTTCAAAGCATTTAAAACAGATTTATTGGATTCGCGTCTTAACTCGACAGGTAGGATGGGCTTCAATTGTGCCCTGTGAGAGCAGTAGCTCATTTCTTTGTAATATACTCAAAATACTATATTATTATTAATTAGCTAGGTTCCATAATGACTGGTTACTCTCTCAATTTGTTCTTTTTTATTTTTTTCCCATTTTGCTAAGACTTTCATCGCAATCGCTCTTTTCTCTCTTATAGAGTCTCCTCCCGACTCATAACTAGCAGATTTCGTTGGTGACGTGTTGAGATTGCTATTCATAGCAGCGTTCTATTCCAAATTATCACAATCACTTTCAGCAGAAATATGCTTCTACCTGTGCTGTTCTGCGGTTAAGCGGTGCCTTTGGGGTTGTGAGAAGAGTCATTACTATATAATAAGCAATTTGAGACACTTCAAAAGGAAGGTTTATTTACTTTGGCAGAGGGTGTCTCGCTGACAAGCAACGCACTGTTTAAACTCTTCACGACTAGAACCTTGATATATATGTCCACAGCCAAAGCCAATTGCTTTTTTTGCATTGGAGGGATTTTCAATAAAATCCCTTGACAAACGTTTCATAAAATCAATTCCTTTTGGCTGCGACAAAGCAAAGGGTATATTAATACAAAGTCCTCTTTAATCATTCTACCGCATGAATATCGGCTTTGAGGTCTAAATCTAGTGTGTCGTCAACGATCAAAGCTTTGGCTCCAAGCAATATCCTGTGCTGATATTTCTTCGTTTCGAGAATCTTTGCTAAAAACACTTTGAGTTTTTCCAAATTAAACTGAGCGCTTTTTGTTTTTATTTCCTAATGAAGCAATCAAGAGAAGATTAGAATCAGCTTAAACAATAAAAAATGGCTTGCCTCAAGGATAACTTCTAATGAAAGATTCTGGACCATTGCCGTGAGTAGCTTTTCTAGAATGTCGTCGATTGCGTTGTTCACAATTTCCGCCTTGGAGTTGGATCCATACTTTTGAGTCAAATTTTTCTCAAACAGAGAGAGTTTGTTGAAGAGTTCAAACCACATTTTCTGTTTCTAATAACGGTCATAAATTTGTAATTCCGTTTTCGATAAAGTTGCAGTTATACCTCGCTCTCTCCATCTTCATTTTCTTGCATAATAAGTATACAGTTATCTAATGGTTCTGACAATTTCTCGCAGTGCTTGGTCGTTATCTGAGCCTTTTTCTCAATGCATTTCTGAGCATACTCTTCGAAAATCTAATGAAACACCTAAAAAACAGTAAATCTTTATTTTTACTTCAAACTGAAGATTAATCGCTTGAGTCATCCCTGCCGGACCCCCTCGTTTTCTTTCCAGGTAAGCCCAAGCCTCTTTAATTTGGTATTTCTTACAAATCTCCAAGCAAGCATCCTGAGGATAGTAGTTCGATTGAAGCGCTTGTAGAATATTGTTCCTCCTTCGTTTGCCATTGGGACCCTTTGTGTCTTTCAGTTGGCAGAGCAATTCAATATGAAGATTAAGCATTTTATCTGAAGTGTCTCCTTGCTCGCGACCTTCCAACATCTTCTCGAGGTATTCTAGCTGGACTTCAGGCTCAGAAGCCAGAGACATCACGACGGTCTCCTCTTCAGCTTTAAAGAACTTTTCAATCAATTGCTTCGTTAATTCGCTGTTGATAACGACCTACTCGTCACATATCGTAAAAGATGGGTTCCTAAAATTTGTTTCCTACCAACTCTTTCAGTTTCTCGATGACGAGGTTCTTGAGCTCTTTGTAACCACCGATATCTCTTCTACGCATAGTGCTAAGATCTTGCAAATACTCGGTAAGGTGTTTGAAAATTTTCTTCTAAATTGCGCATATCCCAAAAACAGTGAGTGAGTTCTATAAAGAGCGAAAATGAAACATACCTTCAAGCCTTTGCTGATTGTATTCGCCAAGAACGTCTCAATCACGTTTCTGTACTGCTCAGCCAAGAAATATAAATAGGCTGTGACTTCCGGGCTAAGAAGAGAGTTAAGATCAAGGGCAAAAGGAGGTTTTTTTTTACAATGAAGATGCTTTTGCCATTTCTATGTACATTTTCAGGTCTTCCACTGAAGAAGGCTCCACAAACTTGAAAAGAGCTAGGACGAGCTCATTTTTCTCGCTTTCGACGTAATCTTCTGTGAAGGTACGTTTCATTTCCTCAATAAAATTCACGGCTTCTCCGTTCAGCGTCGAATTCGGCAAACTGAGTTTGAAATTCATGATAAGCATTTCATTTGTGAGCTCTTTTGGGTTTTTCAGGAAATAGGTCCCATAGCGCGCACAGAGCGCTTTATCAATGAAATAAAACTTCCCTGTACGAACGATTTTTGCGATTAAGAATCCAAAATATGGGTCGAGTTTCTCTCTCTGTTCACTGCTGAAACTGTTTGCGATACATTCATTTACTTTAACAAAGAGATTCACATGCATATCCGTAATGCTGTCGTTCTTAGGACCTTCAGTAACCTCTCTCGAAGCCTCTTCCGAAAGTTGCTCGATGATACGTTCAGCTTCGCTCGTAAATAATAGCAGGATGAGATTAGTGGTAACGTTAGGCTCAATCTCAAACAGCAGCTTTAAATATTCTTTTTCGAAGGCCGCAGGAACGATTTTTTCAAGAATGCTCTTCCATTTAGCTTCTGGGAGGGTTTTCGTCGAGAAGCTCGATCTACCCTTGAAACACTTTTTCAATAGCCAAAGCGTCTGAAAACCGCTTTTTTTGGTGTCTTCGGAGTTTTCTGCCTTAGCAGCTCCTCGAAGGTACTCATTGATTAATTTTACGAATGCTATCACCACGTCTTCTTGGTCCATGACAATGTGTATCAAAGCAGCGTTGAGGTTTATCTCGAGACAAAGCGTCTGTAAAGCGAGAATGTCTGCCTTCTCGAAGTCAAGGTTAAGGATCATCTGCTGCATAAGTTTGCTTTTCTCCTTCTGGGAAAAGAAATAAACGATCTCTCTGAGCACCTGGTCAGGGAGGAGTTTTATTTTGTTTAGTTTGATAAACGGTTCCAGATGCCTGAGGAACTCTTCATTCAATCCCAAATTTACAAAGATTCTCTTAATATCTCCAAACAGCAATTGATAATCACCAATTTCAAGGCAAAAATCCATGATACTTAAAGTCGCCTCGGTACGATACTGCTCACTTTGGACCAAGCACATCCTGTTGTGTGTGCTTTCATCTTCGTATAGTAGTTTCTCTTCAACATACTTCGGCACCAAGTTATCGATTTCAGCTATAATGCTCTTCTTCCTATCTCCCTCGATCACTGGAATATCCCCAAATTCTTTGAGATTGCCTCTAAAAATTTCAATGGCAACAGTTAGGAACATTAGCCATTGGTCTTCTTTGAGAAGGTTTGCTAGGTAATCTTTCCACTTGATCAAATAAACCTTAAAAAATCCTCTCTTCCCGAGTATAACTATTTCACCTTCTCTATACGAGACTGAGTTCTGGTAGTACTCTTGAGGGACTCCTTTCGCGTCTTTGTAGTAGTTCTGAGGCAACAATTCTGCATCTTTGATAGAATCGACATATTCAATTAGTTTATGTTTCGCTTGGGATTCCAAATCTTCAATTTTCGCTTTTGGATTCGATGATTTCACGTCTCCCGGCGCTAATTCGCTTGTGTGGATAATATGAAGGAGAGTCTTATTATCGATTAGAAAAATGATGTTCGGAGCAAGCCAGCCGCAGCTATGTATCTCAAATTCTATATGTGCATGTGCAATGACTTGGAAGTTCGCTTTGTCTCCTTTCTCGACCAACTCAATGAGATAAATGTACTGATCCCAAGCCAAGAGCAAGCAGACCTTAAGCTTTTGATTTTCTTTACAAGAGTAACTAGAACGGCCCCAAGTAACAGAAGGAACAGTATTATCCCTGACATGCGGCGGACGTAACAATCTGTACACGATTTCTGTCGTTGGATCAATACAGAAGATCATGACCGCAATACTCGATCCGATAACCACGTAGGTTTGCTGGAGGGTCTGACTGCTGAGGAGTTGCGAGCACCAGTAGTGGCGGTTGAGCACCGTGATACTGGTGACGTTCCCTGCGCTTTTTTTAAACAACGATTTCGTTTTTACGTTGTAATAGATCATTATCTTCTCGATTTCGGTGGAGTTGATGTTGCCCTCTGCGTCGCTCGAGATAATACTTAGGTTCGCTGTGCGCCAGATCTTGAGGCTGAGCACGGCGTCTTTATGAATATCTGTGATGTGCTTGATGTGCTTTTTCTCTTTAATATCCCAAATAGAGATGGCGCCGTTCTCATGCCCAGCAACGAGCATGTTACAGGCGAAAGAAACATCGATACAGGTCACCGAACCAAAGCTTCTCTCCTTCGTAGATCCAAATTTGACCAGCAATCTATTGAAATTATCGAAAAAGCAGACCATTCCATAAGAAGTTCCGATGGCAAGGAAATCATCAGGTAAAATCTAGTGAAAGAAAGTGTGAATATAAGGCTCTATGGTGGTTGAAAGGTTTACTAGGATGGTCTTTGGCGTCCCATACTCTAGAGGAACCATTGACTGAAACGACGGGTCTAATTCCGAATAAAACATGTGGGATAGCTCTGTTAGTGCTACAGTGCGCGTGGTTTTGATCTGGTATGAAGAAGCGAGAGGGTTATGCGTAACTAGGAGCTTATCAGAGCTTCTTTCTTTGTGTATTGAGAAGAAAACGCCAGCTTCTTCCTCATCGAAAGCATCTAATGGATCATGCGGCGGTTTGAATTTCAGTCCTGCCAGAGAGTCTTCATCTTTTATCTTTGTGGAGGTTACTCGCTTCAGATCTGTGGACTGCGTCATCGTGGGGAGTTTCTCCTCTCGTTTTCGGATAAGTTTTTGGTTCCAGCTGTACCTTTTTTCAGTTTTAGTATGCTCGTCTAGATACTGAATTGTCTGAACCGTCTTGTCGTCAGATTTTGGAGAAATAAAGATTGTCTTCTTTCCGACAGTGGGCTCTTCTTGCAAGGCGATTTTGGAATCAAGCGGAATCGATGTAACTGGCTCTTCCTGCTTCTCAATGATCTTTTCAGTCTCCTCCGGGGATTTAGTTTTTGTTTCTAAATGAGTGTTTTCGATTTCAGAAACATCGACAGCTTTCTCTTCATGAAGCTTAGAGGAGGGAATTGTAACTTCTTCTGGTTGATCAATTATTAACTCTGATGTTGGAATCTGCTCTGTTTTCTCCTCAGAAGATTTTATAGCTTCATCAACGTTACCGCTAGGATGATTTTCTTCTACTATCGGGTCTAACTTTTCAATTTTTTCGCTTGTTATGTTAGCAGTTGGTTCAGCTTTTTTCTCATCTAAAGAGGCATTTCCAAGTAATACCGACTTTGGCAAAACAAAATTTTCCAGAATTTGTGATTGATTCAAGGGGTTTATATTAGTTTGCAAATTGCTGATTCCTTTTGCAATCTTTTCTTTGGTATCAGTGACAGTTTGCTTTACAGGAGCAATTGCTTTTGATTTTAATGCTTTTGTGTCTTGAGTTTTCGTGGCACTTGGTTTTGTAGGACTCCCTGTTGATTAATAGGAATGTCCTTAGATTCTACACAAACAAAGTTGAACTTACCTCCTGCTCCATACTCAGCAAGTATCTGATCAAGATCGATTTCAGTAGCATTTGCTTCAATTTTCTGTTTTGGAGCTTCTCTTAGTGTTGCGAGTCTTGCCTGTCGGGGATGTCCTTATTTTGCTGGGAATCTAAAACCGAGCCTGGATTTGTGAGGAGTTTGTCATCTTTAGCAGTCTAGAGAAATGAATGAATCAATAAGCAATATTTCTCTCTGGAAAATTAACTGCGAGAATATCTTTGGGCGCTGTATTGATTGTATGTCGGGTGATGAAAGTAGTTTTGGAGGCAGTGGTTTTTGTTATGCCTTCTTGAATCAAGGCGTCAAGTTCTTCATCGTTCATCTGTAAATATGTGTGTATAAATTCTCAAAATTTTCAATTAGAATATCTTTATTTTTTCATACGATAAATTTTCAACTAAGGAGCGAAAGCTTACTGTTTTTTCTAATTGATGATATCCTCACCAGAAAAGTAATTTTCATTCTCGTATTCAGGGCTGGTGGAAGAATTGTCATGGAACTAACAATAAAATTTATCATATTTTCGCAGAAGGTGGCATTCTCTTTTCTGTGATAGTCCTGCTGTAATCGTGTATTCATATTCATCGTTTTTCATTAATGAGTGAAAAATTACCACGAATCAAGGGCTTCAGAATAGCGATAATATGCATTGTTGTTTTCAATGGTACTCATAAATATAAAATTTATCTATGAAATGAGAGCACATTGTATTTTTAATTTACACTCTTTTCAGAGAATTATATTCAGGTGATTATTTGAATAACGGCTCATATAAAGCTTATTTTGTCAACAACAGTTGTTGCATATAATGTTACAAAAATGCTTTGTGTCAGCCAACAGACAACCAATACAAAAAAGCATTAGAGTTATGGATACTGTGGCTGAGTGGAACTTTGAGTCAATTGTAAACACTCATTAAACATATCTGCTAGAGATTTTCTTATACTAGGAATATCATTATGAGTGAAAGTAACCTCTGGCTTCTGCTCGTAAATATCCCTCGCTACTCCACACACAAAAAACCCTGAGAAATCTACGTTTTGAGGCTGTGGGTCTTGCATAACAATATACTCACTTCTTTTCATCCTTCTCATATAGTCATTAATGGCCACTCGGGTCGGATTTCCTTGGTTTTGAGAAGGAGCTTTTTCTTTAATCTCGTTCTCAGCGAATTTATACAATACCCGCAAAATATCATTAGTGTTGGCTTGGGTCCCTTTGTTCAGCGTAGAATCATAAAGTATAAACCTGACCTGATCGTGGAGCTCGCAATTTATCTCTGCGAGGCTCCAGTACGAACCACCTTGATGGCATAAAAACAGCATTCGTTCGAAGAAATCAAATAGCATGAATCCTTCATCGAAGTACCTCTTGGTTAAATGCTTGATTTTCTCATACGCCCAGTTCGCCGGATTGAGTTTCCGGTTGGTCAGCTCCATTAAAAAATCATGAGGGAAAAGCTTAATCGTCTTGAAATCCTTCGCAATCATCGTATCCAACGTCGTTTCCTTGCTATAATACTCCTGTTGATGTTTCTCATTTAAATAACTTAGATAGAAGCGAATCACCCTCTCGTTAAGGCTTGAAGCAGTAGTCACTCTCTGAATGTCATCAGATGTGATATCAATGCCATATCGCCGGAAAACGACGAACTTTGATTTCGGCAGATCATCTTGTGCAGGCGTCTGAGTGAGCGCAGTGGCCGATTTTTTTGGGTAGAGCTTCTTCCCTAGCGATAAAGGATTGATCGGCATCGTCGGCTGAACCTCAACAACCTCTACATCGTCTTTAAATTTTGCTTCTTTGACGAAATAACCGTCGTCTGAGAAAATTCGAACATTGCCGTTTTTCTTCCCTTGTTTCCACAATCCCTGGTAATGTATCTCTCCATTAGGATAGAACTCCTCTCCAGGACCTTCCGCCAACCCCCGTTCGAACAGCCCAACGAACTTGTCTCCATTTGGAGAGTACTGCCGCCCTGAGCCTTCCAACAACCCATCTAAGAAATTTCCTTCGAGTCTTGGTCTGCCGTTGCTAAAGTAAAACACGCCTTTTCCATGAGGAACGTTTGATTTCCAATAGCCTTCGTAGTACTCATCATTCTCAAAGAAACACTTGCCATAGCCTTCTTTCCGACCAAATTTCCACTCTCCAACGTACCATTCAGTCCGGCCGAGGTACCTACCGAACCCATGAAAACGGCCTTTCTCTTCTACATGTCCCATATACTCGAGTCGACCTGTCTGCTCCTCGAATATTCTCACCATCTCTTGGTCGGTTTCCGCAGGGACAATCCACCGCAGCTGCCTCATAAATGCGTCCGTTAGTTCTTTTGGCGTTGCCTTAATCGACAGCGCTGAGAGATCTCTAACATACCTATAGATCTGCATTAGCGAGACCGCATTCGTGCTTACAAAGAGGTATTCAAGGACTGAAAATAGGATCTCATGCTTGAAACCTGAATGGAAAAACATTGGGTATCTGAGATAAACCATCGCGAACAGCTGAAAGAGCGTCGGACGGGTATTTTCAACAGGTCTTGTCATCAGCTCGATGATATATAAGATTTCAGGACCGTAATTTCGATGAAAATCCTGCGTAAATTTCGCTTTGAAATCACCCGAAGCCTGCTGCCGATACACATCGATAAGGTAGCTGGCAGGTTTCAGTGTCGCTAACTGCAAAAAAATGAGTCCTAAAGCGTAAACGTCTCTTTTGAAAGGATTTGCTGATTTTATCCGATGGGCTTTCACTTTACTGGTATCGATGTTCTCAGAGAAATACTCTAAAGTGTTTGCTTTTTTATCTTGCTCATCAGAGTCCTCGCCGAATAAGATTATATCTCTTAACCCGCAGTCCGAAAAGATCATCTTTTTATTATTCTCACTCAGAATGAAGATATTCGTTGGTTTGATATTGCCATGAGTAAGTTTGTTAATATGGAGGGCGTAAAGTCCAATGAGTAGCTGATAGACATATTCTTTAAGTTCAAAGTCCTTGAAATAGGTTGGAAACATGGTGTTTTTGTCCCCGATTCGCTCTTCAAACACTGCTTTTAAGCTCTTTGCGTATTTCGGCATTTTCAATACAGCAAACTGCTTGGTAGTTCCAAACGCTTCCTCAAACTGGATGTCAGTGTATGGTTGTATGTACTCACAATTAATGCTTTTCAAAGTCTCGTTAAGATGGATGATGGACTGCTGGGCCTCTATCGGACACTCGATTACCTTAGAATATTCTTTTGAAGGATCGATTTGCTGAAGGTCGGCCAGAAGCAAGGCAGTTTCAAAGACGCCTTCAATCACGATTTTACGAATTAGCCTTTCTAAGCCCTGGTTATGACGCTCTTTTGCGACAGTAAGGCTTTTTTCGAGATTCTCGTTTATTGAGAAAGCCGGATCTTTTATTAGCTTTCCGCTGCTGAGCAATAGCATAACAAGCCCCCAAGAATAGACATCTTCTCCGAATGGGTCTTTTCTTGGGTCGTAGTAGTATACTGTGCTTGCTCTTACAAACGGCTTGTTTGTCGGGATGATATAGCGCATTCTTTCCTTGAAAGGTTCGGTTTCTGTTTCTGAGTCCATTAAGTTCCATCCCATCAGATCTCTAATCGTTATGTCAGTGAAAATAACCATGCGATTGAACCGATCCCAAAAAACATTCCGAGGTTTGATATTTCCATGCTTGAGGCCTATTGAATGCAGCTCTCTCAAAAATCTTAGTCCTTTCATAAATACCTCTCTAAGGGATTCAGTATCCATTGAACTCTGAGCTAACTGCTCTGCTGAGGGAAGTTCCAGCTTCCTTGTGACAGCAAACAGCTTCCATTCATTTCCAAGCCCTCGATCGAAGAACGGCTGACTGAAAAGCTTTACCATTCTTACCGCAGATGGGTGATCTAATTTCTTAAGCTTATCGACTGCTTCGACGATACTTTCGTAAGTTTCACGACTGCTTCCTTTATATTTTTTCACGAAATATTTCGCCTCTTTCTCATTTGTTCTTCTCGCAATGAATGAATTCGGATGATTTTTAATTTTCTCAACGATTTCGTACTCACCGTCCAAAGGGTCCAGGCTCAGGAATTTATCCATGAAAGTTGCTTCAGCGACGAAACCGTGAATCTGTTTGCTATACTGCTTGCTCATTACGTCGAGGTACTTGAGTTTCATTTGGTTAAACGCGACGTTATCCTGCATGAGATAGTCCACATCGTTCAATAACTCCGCGCTGTCTTTTCCCATCACGCATCGTAAACAAACAAGCCCCAGCGAAAACGTCTCGTCCTCCCTGAGGAACTGATCAACTTTCTCCCCGCTCTGGATATTTTTTTTCACATTAGGACTACAGTACGTGAGCGTTTCGATCTTTGCCGCTAGGTCTTCAACCGAATCGGAAAACCCGATAATGTTTCTGATTTCTGAGTCAACTATCTTGAAGGAATTTGTATGCGTGAATAAGATGTTGGAAGGTTTGATGTTTCCATGGTAGATTCCTTCCGCTCTTAGCACCTCAAGCGCAGAGATGACTTGAGCTATCATTATGTCAACTTCTTGCTTGTGCAAGACTAGAGGGCTTCCTGCTTTCGAGGTATGCTCGATGAGTCTCTGCAAGCTCATCTCGTAATAGTCCATGACGATATAAGTGACAGTCTCCTTGGCTAGATCATCAAACTCGGAGAAGAAGTCTCTTATACAAACCAACCCGTTGGCTTTTGTGCTGATATGCTGAATGAGTCTATACCGCTGGGCGAGGGCAGACAGCGCGTTCTGTGACAGGCCTCTGATGATTTTAATAGCCAATTTGTTTTTACTTTGCTCATGGGCGAGGGAGCACTCGTAGACGTTGCGGTCGATTCTTCGACCAAGTAGATATTTGTCTTTAATCATGATGCGAACAGCGTTCATAAATTTCATATACGCAGGGTTTTTAGGCAATGAATAGACGTTCGGTCGCGCCTTGGGGTCCTGTTTCAACATCTCGGTGAGTAATTTTTTCAATACATTCCATCCTTCGCCGTACCTCGCAAGGCCGGTTTCATGAAATTCCTGAAATATGGTGTCAACGGCATTCGGGTCGTAACGGTCGGGCAATCGGATGTTTGTGAGCAGATACAAGACCAACATCCCCAGCGAGTAGATGTCGCTGGTGGTCAGATCCAACTGCTTGGTGTCTCCTCCGTTTTTGTAGACAACTTCTGCGATTTCAGGCGAAACAAAGAATAGATTCTTTACGTTGACTTGCTCAATATCTCTAAAATTGAGGAGCCCTGCGTCCGCAAGGAGGAAGTTATCTGTAACCTCATCATAAAAAATATTATTAGAATTCAGGTTTCCATGAGCAATTTTGCTGTTTGCAAGCACCAGTAGCCCTCCCATGACGTCCTTCATGAACTTCTTAACATCTTCCAACGAAAAATAACTTCCTTTCTCTGTTTTCGCTGATAAATAGACCCCAAGGTTCCAATGATAGTAGTTCATATCGATAGTGAGCTCGTACCTCTGAGTCGCTTTGTTGAAGTTACCTGGCTCATCCCGGACGCTATAAGAAATTTTGCCAACATTCTGATGCGTAATTGCAGCGACTCTTTTAAGCACTGCGAGCAGCTGGTCAAAAATCTTGGTGTCTCGGCAGCCGATTTCCTTCATTACTCTTTTGTTGCTTCCTTTGTCATGTTTGACCACCCTGACTCGTGTGCGGATCTGAAGGTGGTCTGATTTCGTATCAAGTGGAGATAAATCAATCTCTTCTCTTGAAGGAGCAACGTCATATACATTTCGCATGTATTTCTTCCCTGAAGGAGTGGTCATAGCGGATTGCTGAGAGCTGTGCTCTCGCTTCCGCAGGGGAGATCTCGAGGCAGTGTCCTTTGTAATTGGCGGAAGGAAAGTTTCTGTGGGAACATAGCCAATGGAGCCTGCTCTTCCATGAGCAATATTGGGAAGCTTTTCTTGCTTGAAATTTCTCGTACTGCTATCATTTGAAGGGAATTGCGTCCGCCCGCGAATCGGAGACACGCTCATTCGTTCACTGGTTCTGCTATCAGTGTACTTCTGCTTCATTTCATCGAGTATTTGCTCTAAGATTGGCTCCACGCCAAGCAGATTCGCGACCAATTTAGAAAAATCAGTCTCAAAATATAGTAGAAACTTTTGCAAAATTGGATAAATATTCTTGCTGAAATCAGAAAACGTGCTGCAGAAGTTCTCCGGAAGCGGACCGAGTCCCGTTCTCAAGATCACGAGGCCCAGCGAGAAATAATCATGGATTTTGGATGCCGCAGGAACTTGTCTCGTGAGATCGATATTCGCATTCACCACCGCGCGACGGTAATCTGGATGCATGTATCCTAGACTTTGCCCATACTTTAAGCTATCAGGATCGTCCTTAGCGTTGAACCTTGTGATTGCTCTAATGGCTGGCTCTGCAAGTTTAAACTCGTTTTTCTTCTTATTGAAAAGAAAGTTGCTCGGTTTAATATTCCCATGAAAAAGACCTTTGCTGCTTAAGTAATCAATGCCTTTCTTCCCAGCATAGTATAAATTTTTCAGATTGTCAAGAGAGTCGTACTTAATGCCTGGCAAAAGCAAATGAGGGTTATCAGACGAAATGATCTCTTCAAGACTGAGATCGAACTTCTCGACTATCGCCCGCACAAGTAGATTAGTTGGACCTTCTTTCGGTTTGATATCATAGTTTTTCACTCTGGCAATAAATTGATTGCTTAGGTTCGATAAGAAAGCGAGATGGTCTCTCAATGCTCGTGCATCTTCCGGATAGGTCACAGGAATTAGTTTCACTCCAACTTCCTCGTTGGTGCTTATATCTCTGGCGAGTTGAAAGGTTGCATTGGTTGGTTTGTTACTGGAGAGTTGATACATTATCCCGTTGATTTCTAGAATCTTCTTTCTTTCTCCCATTTCAACACCATTGGGAGCGTCAAACCCTATTGGGTCGCCTTGGAAGGAAAGGTCATGCTTTTTGTCGCTGTTGATGTAAGGTTTAGAGTGTGGTTTGAGGTGTATTGAAACGTCATGATTGGGGTTGTAGAATCTCCTTCTTTGAGGAGTTGCAGAATTTCTCAACATCGACGGTTTAAGCTGAGCTTGAACTCGAAGACAAATAAATTTTAAGTTACAAGAAATGGGATAACTATCTAAATTTCGCTCTGATGCTAACTAAGTATATAGAAAAACATGAGCTAGCTCCTCTTGAATGGATATCAATCAAATACAAGAGCGACGTCGTCATTTTCATAGAAATTGAACAGTAGAAATAAAAAATTGTTCTTCATTTTTTTGACTATATTTAAGTACTGCTGCTTTGCAGTAAAAAAATATGTCTAGTTTAGACGATCAAGCGGATATTCTCCCCTTTATTGCTAATATCCTTCCTTAGGCCACCATTCTAAACGATTAGAATTACGAGTGCTCACATTGTATACTAGAATTTTATCAGAACTCGCATTTCTTAAACAGATACACACACACAATATATTTTTGGATGGATGTCAACGCAAACGCAAATCATGTAGAATGAAAATATCATTTCAGCTCTTAATGGCTCGCTCAGCTAACTCCGATTATTTTGTTTCATTTTCGTTCACCTTAGTTGTAACCTCAGTCTTTTGATTATCAGTAGGATTTTCAGTTTGTGTTGGCTCATTTGAAACTGCTTCCTTTCCTTCTTGTGCTTTATTTTCCTCAGTCGCCTTTGTTTTAGGCTCCTCAGGCTTCTTCTTTTCCTTCTTTGGAGCTCCTTTTGTTGATTTTACATTGATTGGACTTGGTGACTGATCGCTGTCTCCCTTCTCATCAGTGTCCCAAACAATTGTCACAGGGCCATCATTAACAAGTCCCACATTCATATAATGCTGGAATTTCCCGGTTTGGATTTTATCAGCTTTGTAATTTTTTCTCAACTCATCACAAAAGTTCTCAAAGAGCTCGCTTGCTGACTTAGGTTCTCTCGCATTATGGAAATCTGGCTTGTTTCCCTTCAAAACGGCATACAATGTGAACTGAGACACCGCCAACACTTCATAGTCATAGTCCATCACAGAGCAAGCCCAAGTCTTTCTGGGCTCCTCATCTTTGGTCTCTTCGATCTCTCCGCCGTCTGCGGTTTTAGTGGTGGTGGTTTTTTTCTTCTCATGCCATAATCTCATCTTGAGTACTTTCAAGGCAGCTTTCTTCACAGTGTCTTTCGTATCGGTATGGGTAATCCCGACAAGCACTAGAAGACCAGGACCTGTTTTTGAAATGTATGTGCCGTCAACTTTGACTGAAGCTTCTAAGACTCTTTGGATAACAAGACGCATGATGATGAAAACACTGAATTCGACCCTGTCTTAATATAGATCTAAAATTTTTTAATTACACTTTTTTTAATCGAAGCGAATATGCCTCCAGTTGATTTGAGAAAAACCTCCAGTTGAATCACTCCAAATCAACGACATAATTTCCAAAAGCAAGAGATACTGGCTAAAAGAAGAATTATCATTATTATCGAGATCAAGTCTCGTCAGACATGTACAGAAGTCTCAAAGGAGAGTGTGATTGTTTATATTCATACTAAAGGAAATGCATTGCTAACATTTAAGAATATACTGCAAACTGATTTCCGGAAGAATGAACAGGCGTTTATTCTTTACAGAGTTAAACCCTTGTGGCAAATTAAAGCCAGGTGCTATGAATAAGTATATAAATGTGTCATAAATTAATCATGAAGTTCAATATCAAGTTAAAAAATACCAATTAAATTGCGTAGGAAATCACTTTTCATCTTATTCCCTTTAGAGCTACAGCTTATACATGCTCATAACAAAACGAATTTTTATTTGATTTGGAGCTAGTTGCCTTTAGTTAGAATAGTTTCGTAAATGGTTGAAGTAGATGACCGTTATTTCTATCAGCAGAAACGTCGCCACGATCATATCGTCCAGGAACCCAATCACCGGGATGAAATCATAGATGAGGTCGAATGGTGAAATAATGTAGAGCAGCAAGAGAAGGATTCTGAAGGAAAATAATATTTTCCTGAAAAAAAATATGATTCCTTCAATCGTGCGCGTGAATTCACAGAACCTCAGTAACAAGAACGGCGCGTCCAATATAACTTGACGAATCTAGGAGCACAAGACAGCATTTATTTAATTTTCATGTATTCGAAAGATTTTTACTGTGCGTGGTTTATTAGAATATCTGGCGTTGTAATAGCGAATGCCATCGAGTATAGGTTTAGGCACTGATTCTCCCTTCTTATATTTCATCGCTGAAGGATAATCGAAATCTTTTATTAACATAGAAATTGGCCTTCGACACATCGGACAGCCTATTTGGATATGCAATTTGGTCTCCCAGTAGCTCAGTATACATGTTCCTAGGCACGAAAGTGATAAGGAAAGGAAAGTCATATTGGAATTACCGCAGTAACGGTGGCCGCAGGTTGCAACGACACAATGATTGAATTCTGAAAGACAGAGGGGACAGGAGTCGCTGCAATGTTTACGAATTTTAGCGCTGTGAGCGTGGTCTTCCTCGCAGCTGTCTTCGTGGATTCCCAGGAATTTTATGAATTGTTTGGTAAGGCTCCAGAGATAAACAAATCGAACGCGCCAATATGATCCAAATAATGTTTGCACCAGTGAAAAAACGACAGATTTAAAGAATAGAAAAACGTCCGCAGAGATCATCGAGAGAGCCCCAACCATTAAATATACCGCCCTTCGACTGGTGGATTGGGGGACGATGTTGATTATCGCGGTTGACTCAGAGATAAATTGCATTAAAAATGTTATTTATTCAAAGAATACGTAGCGAATTTGTTCAACTGGCTCAATTTGTTAATTCAATTTGCTTCTATGGGAATTCTAAATTCCACCGTGGAACCCGAATATGATTGATTTGTTTTATCAATTAGATCTTTTCATCGCATTCTGAATTATTTGATTATATCTACAACTGTCACTCAACTATCACTTTCGATCATCTCTTTCATTCAGAGTCTTTGAAAAATGATCCCTTTATCAGGACTTTGCAAGTTTTCTTCGATCATATTACCATAAAAGCACAAATAAAGCCACTTCGCATTTCTATTTACGAGCTTTTACCTTCTAAATTTAAATACAATCTATTTCTGAGTAAACATGTGTAGCATTTACATCCCAAAGCTAAAAAATAATCATAATACTCAATCTGAGGACTTTCTGAAAGAAAATCTTAAGGTATAAATTAAATTAGAGCAATGCTCAGTTTCATTTTTTCCCCTCTGCCTCCCTCTAAGAAAACTTCTGATGCCCTAACTTAGTAATTCATAATGGTGAATAAGGATAATTCAATAATTTTAAAGGAACTGATTGTTCTGACGAAATTAGATAGGGTATTAGTTGCCAAATTACAAGGGAAAAAAAAAGAGATGGGCAACAACACAAGTCCAATGATCAGCACGGTGAAAGCGCTTAACCTACACTCTTAATTTTGAATCCGACTTACAAAACACATGGATTTGATATTATTATATCGATAGCAAGAGCATGAACGACCAAGCTCAAGATTTCTAGCTGCAGCAGTTTCTTCTATTGTTTTTGCTTACGTCCGGAACCAGGCCGAACCCTTCGCCATTGCCAGCTGCTCTGTCAGGCTTTTTAGGGTCTTTTGTTAATAGTATCTCGCTCACAGCTATTTTAAAAGCCTCTTGCACGTTCGAGCCCGTCTTTGAACTAGTTTCTACAAACTGAAATCCGTTCATCTTTGAATATGCCTCGAGGAGAGCTCTCGTTTCGGGTAACACCTCTTCCTTATCTGCTTTCGTACCCACGATAACAATACAGCATTTCGAGCTCGCATGCTCTTGAACCTCTTTCCTCCACAAGTCAATATCATCGTTGACTAATTTCCTTGTAAGGTCAAAGCATAGCAGGGCGCCTTGGGCTCCAAGATATAAATTTCTGTTAATTGCGCGGTACTTTTCCTGTCCCGCAGTGTCCCAGATATTCATTTTAACAGCTCGATTGTTCGGCATCGTCATTTTAACCGCGACGAAATCGCATCCTAACGAAAAATGAGGCCAATTTAGAATTGCGGTCAGGTAAGAGTTTGAAAAGCAAGGGAAAGATAGTAATTACCAACTGTCATGGCAGAATCTTCCAATATTTCTGAAAAGTTTTCGGTTCTATTGTTCTTGATCGCGGAGAACACGGCAATCAAGCAGCTCTTCCCTGCTCCAGAGTCGCCTAGTACAGCAACCTTGATCTTGGTAAGTTTTTCATCACTCTCTTCCATGGTTATGTTATGAGCAGAGTACGTGTAAGTGTCGCTGATATCGCTTTTAGAGATTACTTCTAAAATTAATCAGGCTGTGATTAAAGGCTCACGATAAGGTTTTTCTAACAACACATTTAATGTCATGTTTTGCTAAGAAACTCAAATTCTGACACCTAGCATGCATGAATGAATAACTCGAATTTAAACCAAAATGAGCTTTGCACGTGAGACTATGAACTTAATCTCTTCGGATTAGATGTTAGTCTCTCAAATGTAGCAAATATAGTAGTTATACACAAAAGAAAATCAGGATCAGTGGCAACTGCAAGAGACAAACTCATTCCCAAAGTTGTTTGTTAAGAAATTAGTGATAGACTCTCTCGATCCGTTAAGCAAATTACAAATAAATATTATATTCACTTACAATAGCTCAACTATTAGCTTCAGCGAAAATCCTTGCAACACGATCAAATAATTACTATTAGAATATAGCCTTGTGAGTGAAAACGTATGTATATATATATAACCCCCTTCATAAGGTCGGAATTATTTACTAAAAAAAAGCAAACCCAACAAAACAATCATTTCGAAGAACTCCCTACAATCACAGCCGACCTGTAAACCCGAAAAAAAATTTTTTGGTGCTTATATGTGTCTGCGGTCATTCTTTTTTCAATGCAATGCTGCTGCAGTCTCATTCTTGACGTAAAGAGTTGGCTCGAACTCAGCCTCACTTTTGAATCTTAACAGGAAGAAATTTATTTTCACATATGGCAGATAATTCATTGAAATTACAATTTTTTCCTCACAGTGTTATTCAAGTCAACTTGAGGATCGACAGTCGGTTCTAGGGTCATGGCTTTTGTGATTCTTTGCAGGATCGATTCTGAGGATTCCCTAATTCATTTTTCAGTGGACTTAGACGGAAGCAATGATTTACAAGTTGCTTATCTCTTCTGGGGGGAAGAAAGGGAATAAAAGCCACAGTCTAGGAGAGTTGTTCATTCCTATCAACGTGGTTATGATCAGAGAAGTTCTACGCGAAATTTGCACCATTCGAAGATCCTTCAGTAGAATCTCTCTTGAACAGGGTAACGAAGCTTTTCGGTTTGCTTGATTTTTCCAGAGTTCCGTACTCAGACTTGCGATGCGACATCGGAGATGCTGAAAAGCAATTTTGTTACTCTATAGTCTGAATCAAAGAAATTACTAAGAGGAAGCCCAGTGGAATCATTTCTATCAGACGCCTTCTTCTCAGGCGTTTTAAAGATGTGATATTTACTAAACGAGCCTTTTGGAGTTGTCATGCTTCCACCTTTTTCAAGTCCATCTTCCGCACCAAGCCCGGATTTGTCTTTGGTTTTTTCACTATGCCATCAATAATGAATTTTATTAACCCTGAAATCCCTTACCTTCCTGGCAAAAGCGTTGTTGGACTATTGTTCTCTTGAGGGTTTGCTTGATAAGACAGATCGCCTTTCATAAGTTTAAGTTTTCTTTTAATTGTCGAATTCCAGTGATTCTTTATCGCATTATCAGTTCGTCCAGGGATCAGCTTGCTAATCATAGCCCATTGGTTGCCTAAAGCATGCCGTGAATAAGCCTGACCATCACAGATAACAATTTCTTCTACCTAAGCGTCTATGTGCCTCAATTATCGCTTGATCCTCTTCCTCAGTCCATCGTTCCTTTTTAATATCAGGATTCAAGTGATTGTGCCACCTAGCAGTTCGCTTTTGAAAAGAGCAATTTATTATTCCTTTTTACCTTTCGCGGCACTGCTTGCCGATTCTTCCTGGTAAATGCTGTGCAATCGTGCTCCAATTCTGCGCGCCATACTTCTGCACCATTTTCATCACGATCTCATCTTCTTCTTTCGTCCAGGGCCCTTTTACTAATTCTGGGTTCAGAACTTTCTGCCACCTATGCAGACACTGCACATCAGTCCTATCCTTGAGAAACGACGCCACTTTCTTCCAGTTTTTCGCCTAGAATTCCCATTGAAAGCGCTGTATACTAAGAATCACTTACGCCATACTGGTTGACGACTTTTTTCAGTAGCTCATCCTAAATTCCCAGCAGAATTGCATAAAAACTAGGAATCTACAATTAAAAATACCTCTTGAGGCGTCCACCACCGCTTGTTCACGATCTTTCGCTTAAGAGAGTTCGAACTGAGCATTTGGTCGATATTTTCCTTGACTGACTGCATGAGATTTGGCTCATTCGAGCCTTGCCCTTGAGAACCATCATTCGAACTAGTATCATCTTCATCTTCCAGATCCTCTCCACTTTCTTCAGCGGCTTCCTTTTTCGCGGAGTCGCTTTGCTTGCTAGTTAGCTCTCTAAAAACCGTGAGGACATCATTCATCAAGCTGCCTGGAATATTCTCGGCCTTCGAGGTGAAAAGCCTTTCAATTGGAGCCAATTTTTTTTGAGGTAGCTGCTTTAAATTTTTCATAACCGAGAGCAAATGCTGGTCGTCGAGTGAAAGGTTTTGCTTCAGCTCTTGGAAGGTTTTATTATTTTGATCAATACCCGAGATCATGATGTTGTCAATGATGGAATCCAGGCTCGCTTGAGCTTTCTGTGAGCTCGCACTCGTATTTGCAACGTCTGAACCGGCGGCCGAACCAAGTATCTCGGCGGTTTTGGCAGTTTGTTTCATCTCGTAGGAATATTGGGATTTTGCTTATAATAAACTTAGTGCTAATTTTTACACAAATATAGGTGTTAAATAACGTAATAATTTTCAAAGTAATGAAGTGCTTCTCTTTTACATGCACAACAAACTTTCATATTCGTTCTGTCTTTGAAACTGATACACGGGAGGACATAAGTTGAGAAAGAAATATGAAAAGAGACATTTAATCGAATTATATACAGATGGATTTTGATGCGAAGAGAGAGGAAAGTAAACATAGTCAAGAAATTTTCTCTAAAAAAAAGCGAGTCATATTTTTTTCTTGTAAGCTGAGGGGGAGCTAAGGAATGTAGATATAGCTTTTTCTAATTGATTTGAGCGGTTATTCAGAGCTCAGAAAAAAATATTTACATGTCTGCTTCATCTCGTATGAGATATTCTCGCTCTATCAAGGAGTCAATTCGCGTTTTGATAACCATTGGGTCTGGATTAAAAAACGTGAGGATTTTCCTAGCTTCGGCTTGGATTGAGTTGAGATCTAGCTTTTTCCTGCTCTTCATTATCCTAATAATACAGGCGTCGATTTGAAATTCCCGCTCTTTGAGAATGGTTTTATGAAGATCGTCATCTTGGTAGGTTTCCTAGATATAGTTTGAATAATTTAAATTCTTTTAATTTGCCTTCATTCCAATTTTTTACCTTATACAGGAATGTTTTTTGAGGCTTGACTACCAATCGTTTCAAATCGCTTCTGAAAGAGTGATTTATCGAGATGGCTTCACTGGGCTTGAAGGACTCCTATTCATTTTAATTCTTCATTATACTGCTCCATGAAAAAGAACTACCATATCAGAGTAATTCTCTTTTTTCAGTAATGGCACTTTTGTGACCATAGCAATAAGATTAGCCATCAGAACGCTCTCGATTAGTTGAAGTTGGGCTTGGAGGTCTCCGAATGTATATGTATCTTGGGTATTGAAACACTCTAGGATAGCAAACTGAATGTTTGAGACGATCAAGGTATATTTTTTGTCAAAGGAGGCGATTATCTCAGCGTCACCGTAATTCATGGCCCAAGTTAGTATTTTTCCTTGGTATTTCGAAGCAAAATAGCTATCAAAATGCTTTTTAATCGGTACCATCGACTTTGGAACCTGGACTTTTGCAAGAAGAGGCTCATTCCAGTATTCCTGAGTCAGCACCCGTATATTCACTTCAATGTTTACTCGGATTTGAGATTGTAGAAGATAGTGCTGGAAGGCCTGATTAGTTTCTTTGCTGGTCTCGATATCTTGCAACATGATCTTCAATTTATCGATAGATAAATGAGACCCCCACTCCAACTGAAATTTCTCTATTAATTTTTTCTCTGTTTCATTATTCAGAGTCGTGGAATCCAGTAAACGAGCGCCGAGATGCCTCGCGTAGATTTTCAAAAATTCATCACGTGACTTTAAACAATCTAGCAAAGCAAAAAACGAAGTCAATTTGATTTCAATTTCTTCTTCAGATAACCCTTTCAAACCTATAATGTGAAGAGGGTTGGTTAATTTCAAATGGTATGTATCGAGATATACCTTTCTTAAATTCGTAGTCTATATATACTGCTAAAATTAGCGGTGCCCTATCAAAACAATTGAGCAACCTGCTAAACCCAGTTATCATTTTCTTTCGAAAATCAACGTGGCAGCAGAACCCGCTATCTACGACAGCATCCATTTCCTTTCTAAAGTTCAACAAGCTCATGCTCAGCTTTATTGGATCTTTATTTATGTTAGGATCGTTGAGGATCGCCTCCCCTTGTTTCTCTATATAAGCACCGAATAGAGCTAATATCTCAGGCATCGTCTTTTCCGAAACTCGCGAGAACAGTGCAAAAATCTTCGATAATGAATGCATGTCGGATTTATTCAACATTGCAAGAACTCCTGAGCTTTCGTTCTAATAAAGGCAATTATTTGCTCTATCCTCTCAGAAAACAAGTCACTACATTTGCAAGAAGCTTATGCGGTTGAATGATGATCCTATTTTCAATTGCCTTGATCACCGCTCTTTTCGAGTCCGGGTAATATTTTTCAGCTAAATCGGCTTCTTGATCAAGTCGCTTGAAAGCTTCTTCCACGTATTCAGGAACTGAAAGCTCCAACCACTCCTGACTTTTTGCATAGTAAAATTTCTCAGTCTATTACCATTATCTTATAACCCAACTCAAGTCAAAAATACCTACCTCTTCAATGAACGGATCTTCAAAATATTTCACATAATTCCGTAAATCAATTTCTGACTCATACACGTAGGAAGGTTCAGACAAGCTGCTCGCTCTGAAATGAATGCTCATATCTTTAGTGTATCCAAAACAGCGGATTAACTAAACGCTAGGTTTCTTCAACCATAATTATTGCTAAGTGATTACCGAAATTGCTTTTTTGATTTGGAAAGATGGGACAAGTTCGCCATCCCGCTCTTGATTGATCAGTTTCGAGATCCACCGGACAACTCTCTCAGCATGCTTCGCAAAGCATTCGTCAAGAAACACATTGAAACCACTATAGCAAAGACTTCGTCCCGAGTGAGCAAGATACTCGTCGATGGGTGTAAATATTTTAGTCAGCCAGCGTAAAAATATCTTTTTCTTCTCCCAGAACCTGTGAAACTCGAACAAAAGCTGATCTGAGTTTTCAGGCACGTTGGATAAATGCTTATATACTAGGCTAGAGTTTATGTTATTAGTCCAAGTACGAATGAGTGTGTAATACATTGAGTAGGACTTGCATTTAGAGAGAAAAAACTCGACCAGACCTTCAGATATAGAGTCGTCCCGACCTACAGCGTTGAAAACAAAACTAATCCAGCTGAAAATATATTCCGAGGATTTAGTACTTGTAACAGCTTACAAAGTCTCTAGTTGAGATCCGTAGTTCTTTCCCTTCGTTTAGGAATGGGATTAGTTCTGCAATGAGAGAGTTGATTTTTGCATAGTTTTCTTGGAGGTGAAGTTCTTGAAATACGTCGTACATTTCTGATGTCAGAATTTTTATTGAGCTTTAAGCCGATCTTGTTTTATTCTTTTGAATGATATACTAGGTATTAATTCTCACGAGCATTCTAACTCTTCTCAAGCACAAATACGAGTGATATTGGATAATTTCTAAGAGGATTTGTGCAAAGCAATGCAATATCAGCATCTGAAAAATTTGACCACAGGTGCAGATAGTTACATTTTGGAAACAGAATCAACAAAACGTGCTTGAAACATTGAATTTAAATTCTATGAAGATTCATATTTTCAACATTCTTATTCAAGTTTCATCATCGAAGATAGGTCTTGAGTATTAAGAGAGATAACTCACCATATTCATGTGGAAGTTGTATGTTTCTTCCCAGTTATTTGCATACCAAAATTCTCCAGAAAAGCGTTACCATTCTGAGCATAGCCTCTTCATTCATTCATAACAGTCTCTCCAACCCTAGATATCCAAATGTGCAAGCAATTGGATTTCTACAATTTTTTTGCCGGTTTTTAATAAATTAATTGAGCGATCGCTCCTGTCGGTTTAGTTTCAAATTTAATTCCTTACCCGGAATAGAAGATTGCTTCCCAAACAACTAATGTCTACAAGTTCGAGTCAGCAGTCCTTTGGCAGGTCCTTTAGCTATCAGTCTTCCGGTAGAAGCTTCACCTCTCAAGTTTCAGGCACCTCGAGTTCATTGGAGCAATTTACATCAACGGTCTCCCCTAAAATAAACACAAGTGAATCACTCACTACAGAGCGATCCTCATCAAAAAAGAAGGTTCTCGTAACCAAACGAGCCGAGAAGCCTTCAGAAGATATCCACAGACCGAATAACTACCGAGACTTTATCACCCCAGATAAAATGGACGGCTTTCGAGATCGGCTAACGGCCTTCATCGAGCATTCAACTATCAAGAATGAACAGAAACGCCTTACTTCATTTCAGCTTGGAGCACCAGAAGCAAGAAAAGAGGAGCTCACGCAAGAACGGAAGTTATTAAGGCCACAGTTTATGAGGCCAACGGACCAAAAAATGAATATTAGTATTGACTCGAACAAGCTCTGCAAGGAAAAAGAGAAACTCCTACAGACTCAAGGCTGTTTTTCTCTTAGCGAGCTGATCAGCAAGAGTGGCACTGCTGATTGTGTCAAGAGGTTGGACCCCAAGATAGAGGATATGGCCAGATTATTAGAGAGTTATGATAAACGACGGGAAAGAGTCACAGATGAAACGAAGGGAAATCAAGGAGGTAGACA
>ENA-UOTZ01000500-UOTZ01000500.1-compost-metagenome-genome-assembly--contig:-NODE-500-length-32748-cov-11.150439_pt1 | contig 32748 bp, 14 predicted proteins | sample MGYA00238144_ERZ746983 | MGnify/ENA primary metagenome ERZ746983 (study PRJEB28759, sample SAMN06268863) | compost metagenome | isolation source: single cell | place: USA: California, Emeryville, Joint...
TTTCTCGACCAAGCCAGCTCAGTGGAGTTCCATTTTACGTCTACTGCTCCGACATATATTATCCCATCAGCAATTTCTTTCATTGCGTCATTTATCCTGGTTATCGTCTGCTGTTTTGCCAAATTCTGGGAACGAGCTCAAATGATGATGATTTTCGGCATCAATCTCTCAAGCATGATCTATTTCGGAGGGAAGTGCAGTGTGCTGTTTCTTGGGACTATGAATCTTTCAAAGTGCCTGACCCTCGAAGGGGTATTCACCTTCGGATACACTTCTCAAGTATTATGGGCAGCTTGTTTCGCGCATGCTTTTTATAAAATTGTCCATGACCTCAGTGCATTGCCTAGAATGTTGAAGTATTATCTGCTTATTGCAGTGGGAATCCCTTTAATTACAGGCATTAGCTCAGTATTTGCAGATTTTGTTGAATTCTCTGCAGCAGACAGAACCTGCAATACTGTCTTCAAAATAAAAACGCTCAACTGGCATCTGCTGTTGTATTATTCCCTCCCAAGTATCTTTTCAGTAGTATTTAGCATTATTTTCTACGCTCTTGCGACATGTCGACTGAAAAAAATGAATCTTGCCGAAGGATTCAAAGAAATTTTTTCCTTGGTGATGCTCTTCCCAGGAATTTTGATTATACTTTGGGGACCAATGCTCTTGGTGCAGCAGCTGGAAGTATGGGGTGTTGAAATTAACCAGGATATCACAAAATGGTTGAGATTTCTCTCATATCTGCTTGGATTTTTCAATGCGGTTGTTTATGGCGAGGGAGCAAAAGGGAAAATACTTGAAATAACACATTCAATCAGCAAATGCTTCTGTTGGTGTGGTTGTTGTGACAATTTATGTATGCCGAAAATAGAGGAGACTAGAGTTCAGACAATATCGCAAACCGAAGAGTTTTATCACCTCTGGGAGAGTAATAAAGCTCGTGTCGAATTTAGTGGGAGCTTGACTGAATCTAGGCAAAGCCAGATAAGTCACTCTTCTGGGCTGAGAAAAACTGTAAAATCTAGTCCCGGTATCATCAGACAAATCGAAGAATCTGTGTGAAGGGATTGTTGTTTCTGAAACCGAATTCTTTGGTGAAGGTGTTTAAAATTCAATATATTTGTCTCATAATCTTATTGCCCAACAGTGAGTAGGTGAAATGATGTGAATAAGATGTATTGCTTTCGGGATATTTTCTCCATTGCTCGATTGACCGTGAATTTGCAATATTTTCTGCATTCATTTCTTTAACTTAACTTTTTATATCTTAATTGTTTCAAGTTTATAGTTCATTGGGTCTGCTTTTCAGCGTGTTATCAAAGAGAAAATGGAAGTTTTAATATTCTTCAAATTTTCAAGTCAGATAAATATTCTTTTGTTAGATATCATATATTACTCTTTTTTCTAATAACACACAGTTATCATTTGCTAGTTTATGTGTCAACTGTTTGGAAGTCAGCAGCTTTCTCTGAAATATTACTATTTTGAGTTGTTGTACTCGATATCACCTCGTTATTCAACGTCAATTGCTTACAGCTACCCCAAAAAATGCACAGGCACTCACATCTTCAAAAATATTTCCTCATTGTGCCATGAGCATTTGCTGATCAGCCTCTTAATAGAGAAGCACTGAAATGTAAACGCATATTACGATAAAGAAATGATTAATTGGCTCCTTCGTTACTTAATTCTTATTAAATGATGCCTCTGAGTAAATATCTAATAAAAATAATTGTTCTAACTATTAAGTGAGAACTGTCCGCAAATACAAAGAGTATCAGTACAAAAAAATGAGCGTTATGCAAAGACCTACCCGTCACAGCCATTATGTCGAAGAAGAACCCAGAAACACCGTCTTTCAGAAGCCTATCACCAAAGCCTTCGAATTCCAGACCAAAGGACCAGACGAGATTGATATAATGAGATCTGATAACAAAGGTCTCAAAGGTGTTTCTCAAGTCCAGTTAAAAGCGACTCCTGATATGCAATTCGGCGTGAATGTACAGGTTAGCACAGTACACCTAAGTGGACAAAAGGCTGGTGGAAAGCCTTCTCCGGCTGGTGGAAAACCTACTCCTGCTGGCCGAAGAGACACTCCCACAAAAACTGATTCTATTTTGGCAGATCTGGACAAGTCGCAGCCAAAAAAGTCCCCGGCAATCTCTGCGAAAAATCTTCTGGGCGAAATCAATATGTATAACTCCAGATTACCCGATGAAAGAAGTCTTCTCAAGCATGGCAAACCAGCTGACATAAAGCAGAATTTTCAGGAGCAGTTCGCAGATATCCTCGCGCTCGGTTCCCAGCTGCCTCTCGGTAGCAGGATGGAGACATCGCATACACATGTGGGGCCGGACATTGAGACAGATCAGCAAGCACTAGAAATGCTGGATGACGAACGTATTAATACAATAAAGGATTACGAGCACGAGCCAATGAGAGGTTCCGTTAGGAGTAGCGGAGGAGGTAGCCATAGCCACTCAAGTCCAAACCGGTTTTTAGCTCAGATCAGTCCGAATAAGAACGCCAGTCCAAACCAGGCGCACCATTTGAATGAGATCGGAGAGCTGAGTCCGATTCATCAAAACGATGACAGTGGTGACGCGCCGTCGAACTTCTCGGATCACCATAAAAAAGCAGCAGAGAAGAAAAAGAGTCGAGAATCCTCTCAGGAGAGAGTAGTTGAAGAAGGAGATCCTTTCGTTACTAAATACCATCAAAAGGCAGGTATGCAAAAACCAGAACCTCAGTATTTCGAAGAAAAGGGTGAAATGCAGAAAAGAAGCCAGCCTAGTATGAAAGACGACGGTCCGGAATACCCAGTCGATTCGGAATTTGGCAGAAGCGAGAAAAAACTGAACAACCCTGAGGATGTTATCCACGAGGCTGAAGACGAAGAAGAGCATGAATATGAACAATTAAACTCGAAGCCGTCAGCCCATCATCAAGAAGACTTCCAAGGAGGAGTTGAAGTAAAAGCGAAAAAACATAGAGGAGAGGTCGAGAAAAGAAGCGGCAGAGAAGATCCTGTTGAGGAACGAGCATATGAATTCTTTTCTACTCACAGCGGCTCTCAACAAAAAGAGAAACCGACTACGATTGACACAAGTTCGAACTATAACGTTACCTCTCAAAACTTCGCGACTCCAAAAGAAGAAAAGACTTACAACTATCAGCCTCTGGGCGGCGATTCTTATAAATTCCAGAGTAGTGGAAATACAGTTACGATTGACGTAAGCGCGAATTATAACGTGAACGCTGGGCAAAACACGACGCCTAAGGAAGAAAAGAAATATAATTATCAACCACTCGGTGATTCTTATAAATACCAAAGCGGAAGCAAACCTAGCGCTCAGACGAGCACAAGTTATAATGTGAACACTCAAAACGTGACTCCGAAAGAAGGAGAGAAGAGATATAGCGACACATATAAGTATTCTAGCGGAGTAAAGGCTGACTCTGGCAATAAGCAAAATGAGACGGGCCAGAAACAAAGTGATTCAACTCCAAAAAAGACTTACAACTATACCCCACTTAGTGAAATATACAAGTCTCAGCCTCAGAATCCTACCCAGAGTACAACGCAGTATAAGCCTTACAACCCTGAGCCGAGGGCCGAGTATTCAGGTCAAAAAACACCAACTCAAAGAACTCCAAAGCTTTCAGCACGAGGGAAGTATAGCGATCCTTTTGGTGAAGAAGTTAGATCCGATCAGAGCGCGAGCTTCTCATCGAGTGTGAGTCACACATCCGCTCGTCAGGGACAACCAACCAAGCAAGATGCGAGCTACCAAAGCCCTTATGTAAATCCTTACGCTAAAGAGCAGATGCAGCCAGAGCCAACTTTCAACACGCATTACCAAAATCCTTACAAGAACCCTTACGAGTCTCAACAAGCGACGAGCCAGCAAAATGGTTCACCTAAAAAATACCAGTACAAATACTCTTAATCCACCTGTTAACAAGATCTACTTGCAAATCCACGGCCTAGAAATAATCTGAGACAAGGTTAGAATACATTTTTTTTTAGCTGAGCTAGGGCCAATCAGAAATGGCAATTTAAGCCTAAGAAATTATATCATTGAGAATTTAAAGCGAGCTTAAGAATTTCGACTTTAGGAACAATTACATATATACATAACAAAAAACTCTTGCTATCACGATCAGATCAAGCTATCAGAGCCCATAGTTATGAATAATAAAGAAGATTGAATTGGCTATGAGAATAAATATTTGTGAATTTTCATTGAGGGATAATGTTGATTCACTCGTGTATCATTTAGACTCGATAATGTTATCTGAAGAATAATAGGAAATTAATGAGACAGGTAGTTGAAAATAAGGTTCTGATGACAGCTTATGTTTTAGAATTGCAGCAGGCAAAACGCAGCAATTTCTCTCTTTCAAGAAAGAAGTTGCACTATTTTCAATGTTTATTATCTCTTAAGATAAAATTTATTAATCAAGCACCTGAATATTATCTTTCCGAGCATGTCTCAGAGGAAAAGAGTCCGCATCGCAACGCTTGAAAGCGATCAAGGGTATAGAATATCTCCTCCGGAAACTCTTAACCTACTATAACACCCCAGTGAGCCAATCCATACTAATTCTGAAACGAATCAGAGTCAAATTACGTTCACATCAATTATGAAAAAGACACCCATTAGAGCAGACCATACAGCTAATCGACCTTCAACCCCTGAAAAATTAAGATATTTCAAAAGTTCGAAAACTTTTCAAAGTCAAACTGACTCATCTTTCTCTCAACCCGACGATTTCTCAAAACTTCCTACCCTTACTGACATCCTTAGCGCTTACCCGAAGTAAGAGCTATCGGCTGTTGTTCATCAATTAACACTGTGCACCACCATAGGAATTTAGATCCCACTGTGCACCAGGTCATTATTAAACTTGTCAAATACGCAAAATCATTAGAAGAAATCATTGCGCAAAGAAACCGAGAATTGAAAAGAGCCGAACAAATCAATTTAATGCATATCTATTCTGAGCAAAAGCGCGACGAGATCATTTCGCAGCTTGTGAAAGAAATAAAGCAGTTAAAAGAAAAAAGTTCTTCTCAATCACAACAAGAAACACCTATACGAAGAGAAAACACTCAGAATCAGTCCTTTGCAGAGAAAATGAAAAAACTACAAATTGAAAATTCCCCTTCAACACGTTCGATCAGTCCAAAACGGCCGCTTTCAGTGGCTTCTTTTGACTCATCCAAACTAGTTCGATCGAACTCTGCTTCAAGAGCGAGTACTCGTAGCACATTAGCAAGATTTTCTCCGAGCAGTAAGAAGGATTTGTTTTTGAATTTTTTGTTGTTAACAAGACTTCCTAACAGCACAGACAGCTCCAAGGCAATTTTTGCAGAGAAAAAGTCTCTTAATGACAATGGCCGCCCAAGAGAAAAATCCTGGAAATGAGGGCATTCTAAAAGCCGGTAATTTTATACTAATCTAGTGGAATAATGAGGAGTTACTGCTAGATGAAAAAGAAGCAGATGCCGCATTCAAAGAGAACGAAGTTCATACTTTTTTGAGTGGGTTACTCGAACAAGAGATTCCTTTTATTCAGAAGATGAGATCGTTTAACGATAGCTCCTTAATCCAAGTTTACGACTCAGTTTTATTCGTGCTACGCGAAAATATTGAAATGTTTGAAATGATAAAGAAGCTAAAGCGGCTTCTCAAAGCCGCTCACCAAATGATGACATCGCTTGTTTTTACAGAAGCCATTGAAAAGATCTGCGATGAAACCTGCGATACTCTAGGCTGTGACAGGGCTTCTGTCTTTCTTCTAGACAGAGATAAAGGGGAATTATGGTCACGTGCTGCCAAAGGAGCGGAGACTATTCGCCTTCCTTGGAATAAAGGAATTGTTGGTAATTCCAAACACTTCATCAAGATTCAGTTTTGATCGTTTCCAATCTCAAATAGGGTCCGTAGCAACGACTGGCCAGCCGGTGAACATCTTAAACGCTTATCTCGACGACAGATTTAATAAAGAAGTGGACATCAAGACCAATTATAAAACGAATACAATTTTATGTGTTCCTATTTTAGACGATTACAATCAAGTTATTGGTAAAAATGAAACTTCCCTTTCCAAAACCAAAAAAAAAAAAACGCTACTGTTTTCCGTAACGTAGGAGTGTGCCAGGCTATCAACAAAAAAACCGGATATTTCACGAAAAACGATGAAGGATTTCTATCCGTGCTGGCAAATCTCGCAGGAGTCGTTTTAAAAAATTCAATGTCGTTCGATCAAGAAAAGGTGTTTCATCATACAATCAGAACCGTGTTGAATGTAAACCTATGCGCATTGTCATCAGGATGAGTAATTTTTTTCTGACTTATTAGAGTGGAATTCATATAAATTCTCTCGAAAACATGAACGACATCATTCCTGTTTCAGAGAAAAGATTAACTGCGATCATGGGGACGCCCACCGCCAAAATACTCATCGCAGACAGGAAGAAAGGGGTTTTTCTGCATTTCAGAGCGAATCAACCCACAGAAGAATACTCGATCAATGCAGGACTGGCTGGCCAAGTCTTAGCTTCAGGGAAATACGAAGTCATCTCGAATGCTTACTACCATGGTAGCTTCAATGGCCTAATTGATATTGAAACGACACTACCTCTTGTTATATGGCCAATAAAAGATCCAAACGACGAGACTGAGGTGATTGGAATAATCGAAGCGATAAACGTCAAGGGAGTTGAAGGCTTGTCAGCGGTCCATAAACCAAAATTGAGTCCATACGATTTAGAAGCAATCGATTTGTTTTCAAAACAGCTTTGCCGGGCAGTTAAAAACAATACATCAAATAGGAACTTAAATTTTTCTATTTTCACGAATCAGAAGTAGGAATGATGTCTATTTCGGGATGTAGCGTTTTTGCGAAGCCAAATGATTGTAAGAGTAGCATTAGGTTTTTCGTTTATTTATATTTTCTTTCTTGACTGAATTAAAACGAACTCTACTCTATAGACTGCTAATTAACTAGTCAATAAATCGCTTAGATGGAAATATATAAAAAGTTGTGTGTGTGTGGGTTTATGAAATTGTAACTGATTGAAAAGCGGTGTTGTTTAACAACTCAGTATTAGATTAATAAGTCATTGCTTATGGAAAAGTCATCAGTTTCCATGATATTCCAAAATGAAGATTTTAGAAGTGATTGTGTCTATGGCTCAATATATGTTGTGTTTTGAGTCAATTCGAACAGCTATAGTGAAGTAAGGAAAGAGAGAATTTCTTCTTGCTCATTATTGTTATTCCTTCTTTAATTTGATTAAGAACCCGATTTAATAGTTGTACTGATATTAATGACAAAAGTGGTCTTCTCTTCTTACTTTAACAATCAAGGATTTCTTCCAGATTTTGGTACAGAAATGAGTTAGCTATGCTTAAGAGGCATGGAGAATTGCTTTGTCCGCTTTTTTTTTTGAGGCTATTTTGTTCAATTTTTATTTCAAATATATGACTATGAAATGCGTATTTTCTATAATATATATAATTGCAGCGACCGAATGACGATATTTACATCACTATCGTAGAAATTAGGCTCTGAGATCGAAATCTCATTTCACCAGTATAGATCAATCCTGAGATATAATGCTATATCCAGACGTAAACTCGAATTCATGTTGAGTGGATATCGATAAGAAGATGAGACGCGTCATTGGCGTTTTCTCTCACAGCTAAAATTTTTTTCAATTAAGCCAAGAGGTGGAATAGAAGGCTCAAGCAATTAATTTTGCGTGTCTCTAAATTTAACTCTTGAAACTGCCAGCTCGAATAATTATAATAGGTAGCGAAGCAACATAAATACTTATCAGAATAAAGTTATAAAAATTTATTTCACAAAAACGAACTTCTGAATTTTCTGAAGATGTTTCTTTCATCAATATTTTCCAAATGCGATGGCTTTGAGCAGCAGGTCAAGCTGAGTATCGAAAAAGACGATTCGGTCAAAACAGGATTCGGTGGGCTCCTTACAATTGCTGCGTTAACCGCAACAATTGTTTTGGCAGCAAATACCGTTTCGGATTATCTGTATCATACGAACCCCGATATTTCCTTCGACTATGATTACTTCCCAGACCCAGGCTATTTAGATCTGAACTCATCCAATTTTCTATTCTCAATTACAAATCAAGATGCTGATTATTTCTTGGACTCTGCGATGGTGAGCTTCAACCTCATTTATGTGGTGCAAAAAAGATTCGAAAATGGCACAATTACTCGAGCCAAGCATCCGATTCCTCTTGTGAAATGTACTCGAGAATACTGGGCAGGATTTGAATCGGACTATGACTCTCAGAATATGGCCAACAGATTATGCCCATCCGTCTCCCAATATAATATCTCTGGAAATTTCTTATCATCTGAATATGTTTATCTTCAGTTCGAAGTGCAAAAATGCAAAAATCGAACCGACCAACCTGATATTATCTGTAAACCTAAAGAGGAGCTGGACGCAATCCTTCCAGGGAAAGAAATTGCTATCTCGCTCATGTACACAGATAATATCTTCAATCTGAACGAGTGGGAAAACCCTGTGAAACGGTTCGTCACGAATTTACATTGGAATATTGCACCTGAAGTTTTATCGAAAAAAACTGATGTTTTCGTTTCACAGTACGATATCATAACTGATGACAATTTCTTGATGAATGGCTACTGGGAAAGAAACCACTCCACTTACCAGATTAATTCGGTTTCGAGAGATCAAAATTATGCCCCAGAACCGGGAGATGTTTATATGAAGATTTATTTGAGAAAAAGTTCAAGTTTTACAACAGCAACAAGACAATTCTTGAAGTCCGGAGATGTGCTTGAATCCATTGGAGGTCTTGCAGGATTTTGGTTCACAGTTCTTGGAGTATTCGCGATTTTGTACAACAAAAGGACTTTCCACGTCAAAATGGCGAATTCACTCTATGAATTCGATAAGAACTATGATAATAAGCCTCCTAAAGATCAAGACAACAAAGAAAAAACTGCTCAGAACTCTCAAAGTAACTCAGCAGACAAAAATCTCATGGAAGTTCCTTTTCGAAGAAGATTTGGTTTCTTCGCAAATTTCTGTAAATATTTCAGCAAGTGCTCAAGAAAAACCCCACACAAGAGAGTCACTTCATTATCACTCGTTCCCTTAACAAGCCCGCAGAGCAGCATATCGATGCCATCTACAAATTTGAATCCGGTTTCCGTTGAAAAAAGAAATGATGATAAGTCTGAAGCCTCCGACAAATTGAAACTGTATTTGAAATATTTCCAAAACTACACGCAAGGAGTTGGAAAGAAAATGACCTATAGCTGTTGGGATTTCTTTATAGGACTACTCACATGTAGACAAAGAAAAAAAGACAAACTGATTTCTCTGGCAGCGGAGAGACTAGAAGAAGACACTGATATCATTAATCTCTTAAAAAGAATCCAAGATCTTGAGAAATTAAAAAGTCTCTTGTTGAACGAACACCAATTAAGAGTATTTTCTCATAAGAGGCCTCCTCTCATCTCGCTGGAAGAAGAAGACGCGCCGAAACCTCTCCCAAAAACTCCACCACAACAGCGGGCGAAAGGTTCTAAACAAAGTTTAATAAATAAACTCAGGTTACGAAGAAAAAGTATGTTTAGAAAAGAGCCACTCGAAGATGTGAACACTGTCTCGAAGTTCGCATTATTATTTGATAGTTATCGCAAACTTCGAAAAGAAAAAGACAGCAAACTCAATAGAGAATTGATTCGGTCACTGGATTTGGAAATGGAGCAGATACTATATAATCTAGATTTTGAATTGAAGGTCGATGAGACTTTCGATAAAGAATACTTCAAGATTGTGGCTATGAGAGCTTTGGAAGACCTGCTGTTTCAAGCGAAGAAGAAAACGAAAAAGATGGGAAAAGCCGATGCAGCTGATATCATTGCTAGAAGGTGGCTGATGCTTACGAGAAGGAGGAAGGCTCGTGAGGTTGAGAAATTGGTTAAAGTGAAAACAATGACTGATGTGGATGCTAAGTCAACCCCACAGGAAAAAGAAACTACAGAAACTCCAGCTAACATTCGTCTTCCGACTTTGAAAAGGTCTTCGAGTTCTATTGAAAAGGCCCCGGTTTTGCTTGACAGCCCTCCAAAATTGAAAGAAAGGGCTTTTAGTTTTAAAGAGAGGCAACTAAGCTTTAGAGAAGAAATAAGAGAAGAAATAAAAGAAGAAAAAGAAGAGGATGATGATGTTATTTTCTTCGAAAATAGATATGATCGACCTGCAGAGCATGAAGGCTCTGCTGAAGACGAAACTGATGAAATAGGTAATCCGACAGAAGAAGCAGAAACCTCGGAGCAGCAATCGCCAGAGGTTAACATAAGAACTTCCATGGACGACGGATCGATACACCCTTTATCTTCTCCGAACCGCAGAATGAGTGAAGATACAAGAATAGAAATCTCTCCGTTAAGACCAAACGAAAAGGATATGATGTCCTTGATCGAAAAGAACAAAAGTCGATTCTTGGAATAGATGCTATTCGATTGTGTAAGTAAAAGACGTGTTTACAAGGCTAGTGTGATTATGAAATGTATATATAAGGACTTTATTTAGAGATGAAAATTTTATCTGAATATTTCTTATATCTGAAATCTGCAAACCGTATGGATTTACTTCAGCTGAAATAACATGTTTTTTGTTTTGCAGGCAGTAGTGCTTTTAATGTTGGAGAGTTTACAACTTTGCAAACCGATAAAACGAAAATCAGCCTAATTCTAGATTCCTCTGTGAAAGGTGTCGAAAGAGAAGCCTTTTCGGGTATTCAGCAAACTTCTATTGATCCAATTTTCAAAGAATTTATAGGCCAAAATAATAATGCGCCTGGGTTTGTATTTGAATGCATTACATCATAGAATTGGTTCTTTCTGCCTAAAATACATTTGCTCTTTTTCTCTGTGACAAATGTAGAAACTCATCAGATGTGTGACATTCATTTTGGAATACATTTAGTGCCGAGAATCTACTATTATTGAAATATTTATCAGAAATAACTGGATTCATAATCATCATCATCCACTTTGGTGGTTACCAAAACGTACTATGACAGAATATTCAAAGTGAGAGTGTTCTATGTTTGGAGAGTTAAGTTAAATTCAACGAGAGTGTGTCTGTCTGTATCAGTTCTGATTGCTCAGATATCATAAAGTGCAACTAAAAGCCTATCCACGGTGTTTCAACATTTTTTTGTTGGGAGTTATTTCTTCCCGAACCTTTTGTTAAATGAGAAGCTTCGGAATTCGCTCTGTGGAGCTCAATTAATTAAATTGTTTCGATCTTGAATAAACCCTGGATATTTTATTGTGTACCGAAAAGTTTTGGGATCAGATCGACTATTTATACCTTCAGTAAGTTTATATTTTAAACAACAACCTGTATTCACACTGCGTCTCTGAATATGTTTTTGATTTCAAAACCCCTTTCCACTGTTGATGCCTTTGGACAGCAAGTCAAGTTCAGTATCGGAAAGTCAGAATCCGTTTCCACATGGTTCGGAGGGCTCCTCACGCTCATCGCATTAACCGCAACAGCACTTTTGGCAGCCAACACTATTGCCGATTATATATACCACACTAACCCATCCACCTCATTTGAATACGACTATTTACCGGATCCAGGCTTCTTGGACCTTAACTCTTCAAATTTTTTGTTTTCGATCACGGATCAAGACTCCGATTATCTATTAAGCTCAGCAATTGTCAGTTTCAACCTGTATTATGTTGTACAAACAAGATTTGAAGATGGATCATTTACCAGAGAGAAACATGCAGTCCCGCTTGTGCGATGCACTCGAGAATACTGGGCAGGGTTTGAATCAGATTACGATCTTCAGAATATGGATAACCGCCTCTGTCCTTCCATCTCCCAGTACAATATTACAGGAACGTTCTTATCAACGGAGTATGTCTACCTTCAGCTTGAAGTGGAAAAGTGCAAGAATCGCACAGATCAGCCTGATATTATCTGCAAACCTCAAGATGAGCTTGACTCTATCCTTCCAGGGAAAGATATCGCTATTTCCTTCATGTACACGGATAATATATTCAACCTAAACGATTGGAGAACCCCTGTGAAAAGGTTCGTTACAAATCTGCACTGGGACATTGCTCCAGAGGTTTTATCGAAAAAAGCTGATGTTTTCGTTTCAGACTACAATATCGTAACAGATGATAATATTCTGTTAAATGGCTACTGGCAGAGCGAGATTTCTACTTATCAGATCAATGGAGTGTCGAGAGATCAGAATTTCGCACCAGAAGCTTCAGATATTTACATGAAGATTTATTTGAGAAAGAGTTCAAGTTCTACAACAGCGACGAGACAATTCTTGAAGTTGGGAGATTTGCTCGAATCGCTCGGAGGTCTTTCAGGTTTCTGGTTCGCGATACTCGGAGTTCTGGCGATTTGGTATAACAAAAAGGTTTTTGACGTGAAAATGGCAAACTCGCTATATGAATTCGATAAAAACTATGATAAACCTTCCAAAAGACGGGACAGGAAAGGTAAAATTGCCAAAAACTCCAAAGGGCCTGCCGCAAGCAAAAATCATAGTGAAGATTCTGTGAAAAAGGGAGGCTTTTGCAATTGCTTGAAAAATATCTGTAATTGCTTGAAGAAGTGCCTAAGGAGTATCACATGCAGAAAAGCTAATTCAAAAAAAATTGACGACTCGGCAAACGGGCACACTGAAATGATTCAATCCCCAAAGACCGAGGCTCCAAGTACCACTGAGCATAACAGGCCCAAAGCCGCTGACAAAGTGAAGCTGTATTTGAAGCATTTCCAAAACTACTCCAAAGGAGTCGGCAAGAAAATGACATATAACTTCTGGGACTTCATAGTAGGAATTCTTACATGTGGAAGAAGGAAAAAAGATAAGCTTATTTCTCTCGCAGCCGAGAGGATACAAGAAGATACAGATATAACTCAGATCTTAAAACGAATTCAAGATCTTGAGAAATTCAAAGTCCTATTTTTCAATGAACATCAAAGAAGAATATTTTCTCATTCCAGACCCCCTCTCATCTCCTTAGAAGAGCCGGCTGAGCCTGAAGAGAATATTCCGAAAATTTCCACACCACAGCAAGAGAAACAAAAGAAAGGTTCTAAACAAAATTTCATTAAAAAGCTCAAAATGAGGAGAAAAAATCTGTTTAGTGGAAAGGATCCTCTTGAAGATGTTGACACCATTTCAAAGTTTGCATTAATCTATGAAAGTTATCGCAAGGTTAGAAGAGTTAAGAGCAAATTCAATAGAGATCTACTCAGATTGCTTGATCCTTATATGGAGAAGACGCTTTATAATCTCGATTTTGAGTTGAAGATTGATGAGACTTTCGACAAGGAATATTTCAAGATTGTGGCTATGAGAGCTTTGGAAGATCTGCTTATCCGTACGAAGAGGAAAAGGGCAATGATAGGCAAGGTGGATGCAGCCGACATCATTGCAAGGAAGTGGTTGATGCTCTCGAAGAGAAGAAAGGCGCGTGAGGTTGAGAGGGTGAATCGAATGAAGACATTAACCGAACCAGAGTTAATGCAAATTCATCAAGAAACAGAGAGTGCAGAACCATTAAACAAAGAAAGGATGCTGACTATCAATAAAGATACAAAAGAAGATGATAATATAAGCGAATATGAGCTTGAAGAGCCTGATGTTTCTGGTGAAGAAGAGGATGATGATGAGATATACATCCCTAATTATGCGGAAGAAATCAAAGAACTTCAATCACCTATGAAGAGCCCTGATGGAATTATCGAGGCAAACCCCGCTTCAGGATTGAAAAATGGTGAAGATTCAAGATTAGAGATCAACACGCGAAGAATGAATGGGAAAGATGCTGTGCTCTCTCTGATAGAAAAGAAGAATAGTAGATTTTTCACGTAAAAAGTTATTAAATTTCATTATAATAGTACACACATTTCAAACATCGTGCTGGTTAGGGAATGTATATGCTAGGATATGGCCCTTATGAAAAGTTGTGATAATGAATTATGCCGACTGCATTCCAGATTTTCATTCCAAACCAACGTTACAATATAGCAAAATTGCAGAGATATTATTCAACTAGGTATCTGAGCAGTATAATTCTTTAAACAACCACCAGAAGCAACCATACAAATTAGCGCAGACTGGAATTTCTTTGTTTACTTTCTTGTCAAGCCAACTTTTATCTTTTGTTGTGTGATAACTCTACTTTTTTACTATTATCCCATTATCTCAAATACATTCGTGAGATTATTCTTCGATTTCTCAGTTTTGATTTCAGTAGCCTCAGATTAATTGCTATCTTTCCTTCCGATTACAATCATTTTCACCAAAATTGAAAATTACCTATCTCTCAAGAAAAAAATATGTTTATAGAACCAGCCCCTATTGTAGTATACAGCCACATGTGAGAGTGCTATCCTGTTCCAGGGGTTTGAGTAATTTGTTAAAAAGAATTTCTCATAATAAGACTATGAAATTGTTCTTGAGAGGCTTCTGAGAATTAAAATATTTTATGAGTTGTTTTGCGTTTCGAAATTAATTAAACTCTACAGTCCATCAGTCTTAAATAAAGACTTTTGCTGAAAAAAAAATTTTTCAAAGTTGATAATTTTGAATTAGCAAAAAAATGTCTCTTGTTTCAAAGGCCTTTTCCAAGGTCGATAGCTATGGGCGGCAAGTCAGACTAACTATTGGAAAGACTGACACGGTTTCAACTGGATTAGGAGGGTTTTTTACTATTGCTGCTTTAGCAGCCACAATATCATTGGCTGCTGCGACAATCTCAAACTATTTACACCACATGAGTCCCAGCATTTCCTTCCAATACGATTACTTCCCAGACCCAGGCGGTTTGGAGTTGAACTCATCGAATTTCTTGTTCTCAATCACAAATCAAGATGCAGATTTCTTCTTAGATTCTGCAATGGTCAGTTTCAACATGATATACGTTGTTCAAAAGCGACTACCAAATGGATCATATGTCAGAGATAAGTATCCAATCCCACTTGTCAAATGTACTCGAGAATATTGGAAAGGATTTGAGGCAGATTATGATATGCAAAATATGGGAAATCGCCTCTGTCCTTCCATAGACCAATACAATATAACAGGCACCTTTTTGTCATGGGAATACGTCTACATTCAGCTTGAGGTGCAAAAATGCAAAAATCGCACTGACCAGCCTGATATTATCTGTAAACCTCAAGATGAACTGGACGCCATCCTTCCAGGGAAGGATATCGCTGTCTCGTTAATGTACACTGATAATATATTCAACCTGAACGATTGGCAGAACCCAGTGAAGAGGTATGTCACAAGTTTGCACTGGAATATTGCGCCGGAAGTTCTATCCAAAAAGACAGATGTTTTTATTTCTCAGTATGATATCATCACAGATGATAACTATCTACTGGAGGGTTACTGGGAATCAAACTATTCGACTTTTCAGGTAAATGCAGAAGAAAGAAACCAAAATTATGCTCCCGAAGCTTCAGACATCTACATGAAGATTTATTTGAGAAAAAGCTCGAGTTTTACGACAGCAACAAGACTATTCTTGAAGGCTGGAGATGTTCTTGAATCACTTGGAGGTCTCTCAGGATTTTGGTTCGCATTATTCGGGGTGATTGCAATGATTTATAACAAGAAGATATTTGAAGTCAAAATGGCAAATTCGTTATATGAATTTGACAAAAACTACGACAGTAAACCTAAACCCCAAAACAAGAAAGGAATAGGTGAGAAGAATCACTCTGAGATCACTACGAACAAAAATCTTCCTGATGTTCGTAGCAAAAAGGGACGGCTTTGCGGCCCAGTAAAAGACTGTTGTAATTCCTTCCGAAATTGCTTAAGAAGGATGAGCTGTAGAAAAACTAATTCGAAAAAAACCAGTGCCTCAATACAATTGGGCCAGAAACAAATCCAATCTGCACGGGCTTTAAAGTCCGTTGAGAGGGATAACAAAGCCAAAGCCACTGATAAAGTGAAACTTTATTTAAAATCGTTCCAAAACTACTCAAAAGGCTTCGGTAAGAAGATGACGTATAATTTCTGGGATTTTATTGCGTGGGTGCTCTGTTGTGGAAGGAGAAAGAAAGACCGGCTTATCTCCCTCGCAGCTGAGAGACTACAAGAGGATACAGATATAACTCAAATTTTAAAACGACTTCAAGACCTTGAGAAACTGAAGACGCTTTTCTTCAACGAGCATCAAAGAAGAGTGTTCTCTTACACAAGACCGCCTCTCATCTCATTAGAGGATCATAAATTGATCTGTGCGCCACCCGCCACTAAGCAAAGCAAGGCAAAAGCTAAAGAGAAAGCTAAAGAACCTCGCCGAAGTTTCTTGAGAAATTCCATTGAAATTCTGAAGTTAAGAAGAAAAAATTTGCTGCAAAAAGACCCCTTTGAAGACGTTGACAGTATTTCTAAATTTGCGTTGATCTTCGACAGCTATCGAAAGCTTAGAAGAGCGAAAAACAAAATCAATAAGGAGTTGCTCAGACAACTTGACTCCGATGTTGAAGAGGTTCTATATAACCTGGATTTCGATCTGAAAGTCGATAGCACTTTCAGCAATGAATACTTCAAGATTATGGCGATAAGAGTTTTTGAAGACCTGTTTTTCGAAGCGAAGAGGAAAACAAAAAAGCTCAGTAAAGAAGATGCTGCTAACATAATCGCAAGAAAGTGGCTTTCAGCCTCGCGGAAGAGAAAGGCAAGAGACGTGAAGAAGGTGACTCGAATGATTTTATTGAGTAAAAAAGACCTCAATCCAGATCACCCAGATATGATGAGTGCAGAAGACACTTCCAAAAAAGAAGACTTGGGAAGCTTGGACAGAGACGATGACATTCTCCAAGAATATGAGCGCGAGGATCCTCTAGGCTCTGTTGAAGAAGAAGGAATCGATTTTGATGACGATGAGATCTTGAATGATCTCTATAATTATGAAGAAGACATCGAAGACTTGCAAACACCAAAGGTTGCTGTGAATAAACCTAATAACGTTAGACTGATAGAAACGGGAGGATCGTATCCGCCAATGAGAAGCCGTGAAGACTCACGATTAGAGATTCATACTCATTTGACGACTGAGGCGGGAGAGGCTATGCTGTCTAACAATGAGAAAAAGAAAACTAGATTTGGCTAAGGGCGATGTGCGTTTTATTTGTTATGAAATGTTCATGTAATTTTGACGGGTATTTGAAATTGAACCAAAGCATATTTTTTATTAAGCATGGGCTCATAAATAAAAAAACTCCGTATCTAATTACATTTTCATATTGAAACGAAAAATTGTTGAAAAATTAGTGATACCTTCGATCGATAAAAGATCATAAGCACTTTTCAAAAGAGATGCTTGGGATAATTACGAAATGTCAGTTGGCTTGAATCGCGTATGATTAGCAAGCATATTCAGGTTATTAAAAATTGAATTTTGCAGGCATGAACTGATGAAACAATAATTCAGCTAATGTCTTACAATACAAATGCCTTTAGCAAAATCATATCGAAATTATGTTTCAATCACAACTTTTACATGCGGGATTAGCAATTTAAGACTATGTCTTAGGGAAAAAAACATGGCTTTGCCTATGGAAACTTCTGCAGGGCAAACTGTATTCACGATCTTGGGAAGGGGTTTTTCTGGAATTTAACAAATCACCCAATGAGGGTTATTTTATTAATTTAGGGTTTTTGTCTGAAAATATTTTCAAGAGAATATTCATGCTTCACTTGGAACGAAATCGAGTCCTTTTGCCTCTCAACAAAGCTAATTTTTTTTGTTTCAGTCCTTCCAACAGCTTCCAAAATGATGATAGTTTGGCCTAATATGTTCTCCGAAGCGGGTGCAGTTGTTTTAAGCTTGATGAAATTTTGGTTCTTTGAGTATAAACAAAATACCGAAAAGATTTGAGTGCCACTCTCGACTATATGCTGTTGGCAATGGGTGCAATATCAGGTCTTTATTAATAGAGCTAAAATTTCAAGAAAGCCTAGTGGCTTGGGTTAGAGTTATTTATTCAACGGGTTCTTTGCTAGATTGCTGCTACTAGCAAAGAGAGCCAGTCCATTGCATTTTTTTGACACTAATGGAAAGACTGCTCTTTCTCTATTCGTTCCAAAATTCGTAATTTTATTTAAGATTGTGTACATTTCCGTGTTGTAATGGAGTTCTATCGAAATGCTATAGATTGCACCTTATTGGAATCGACTCATACATGTGGAAGCAAAGCTCTTTAATGATAAAAGCGAAACTTAGAAATTTTTTTTCTGTGCTGGAATTGACCTCTCAATTTGAACGAATCATGGATGAACAGAATAGCGCTCTCCGAAAGGAGAGGAGAACGATAAACTAGCCGAAATTATATTTACTCTTTCAAGATTTTCTGATAGAATGATGATAATGCAACCGTAATGAAACAAGTGAAACCGCCTTAAGTTTTATTAAAAATTTAAGTTCTGTGTCTCTAAAATAAAGGGTTTTTGAAAACATTAATATCTGTTCCAATCAGACTTGTGCATATAAAAATTTTATTAAATCGGATTTGAAAGTTACAAAATGGGCTTCGTTTCAACATTATTTTCCAAGTGCGACGGCTTTGAACAGCCGGTCAAACTGAGTATCGAAAAGGACGATTCTGTCAAAACAGGGTTCGGTGGGCTCCTTACAATTGCTGCAGTAACGGCGACACTCGTTTTGGCAGCTGCAACTATATCGGACTTTCTAAATCACACAAATCCTGCTCTCTCCTATGACTACGATTATCTTCCAGACCCAGGCTATCTAGAACTGAACTCATCCAACTTCCTCTTCTCAATCACAAATCAAGATTCAGATTTTTTCTTGGACTCTGCGATGGTGAGCTTCAACCTCATTTATGTGGTGCAAAAACGATTCGAAAATGGCACAATTTCTCGAACAAAGCATCCTGTTCCTCTTGTTAAATGTACTCGAGAATACTGGGCAGGATTTGAATCGGACTATGACACTCAGAATATGGGAAATCGATTATGCCCATCCATAGATCAATATAATATCTCAGGACAATTTTTATCATCTGAATATATTTACCTTCAGCTCGAGGTGCAAAAATGCAAAAATCGAACCGATCAACCTGATATCATCTGTAAACCTAAAGAGGAGCTGGACACAATCCTTCCAGGGAAAGACATTGCTATCTCGTTCATGTATACGGATAACATGTTCAACCTGAACGATTGGCAGAATCCAGTGAAGAGATATGTCACAAATTTACACTGGGATATTGCACCTGAAGTTTTATCGAAAAAGACTGATGTGTTTGTTTCACAGTACGATATCGTAACGGATGATAACTATCTGCTGGATGGCTACTGGCAGAGCGAGATTTCGACCTATCAGATTAACGGAGTATCGAGAGATCAAAATTTTGCTCCAGAATCTGGAGATGTCTATATGAAGATTTATATCAGAAAAAGTTCAAGCTTCACAATAGCGACAAGGCAATTCTTGAAGTCAGGGCAAGTACTTGAATCCATCGGAGGTCTTGCAGGATTTTGGTTCACATTGTTCGGCGTGGTAGCGGTTTTCTACAACAAAAGGACTTTCCAAGTCAAAATGGCCAACTCACTCTATGAATTTGACCAAAACGATAACAACCACCCTCCAAAAAAGCCTGAGGATAAAACAGCTTCCATCTCTGGAAAAAAGAGACGATGCTGTAATAGCTTGAGCAACTGCGTAAGGAAAATTACTTGTCGAAGGGCTAAGGCGAAAACAGTCGACTATGGAATAAAATCTTCGGACCAGATTCAATCTCCCTCAAACCTGGGTCTCGCCGTCGGTCAGAAAGAAGAGAAACTCCAGCCCACTGATAGAGTTAAAATGTATGTAAGATCTTTCCAAACCTACTCCAAAAGAGTCGGCAAAAAAATGACATACAGCTCCTGGGACTTCATAATCGGAATTCTTGCATGTGGACGAAGGAAAAAAGATAAACTTATTTCCCTCGCAGCAGAGAGAATAGAAGAAGATACCGATATTATACATATTTTGAAGAGAATCCAAGATCTTGAGAAAATGAAATCCCTTTTCTTCAACGAACATCAAAAAAGAGTGTTTTCCTATTCGAGGCCACCCTTAATATCGTTAGAAGAAAATGAATTGCCCACTAAGCCTAAGCCTAAACCCGTAAAGCAACCAAAAGACAACATTCAGCGACCGAAACGATCTTTCATTAGGAAATCCTTCGAAAAACTCAGACTACGACGAAGGAATCTTTTCCAAAAAGACCCGCTTGAGGACGTTGACAGCGTTTCGAAGTTTGCGCTTATCTTTGAGAGTTATCGCAAGCTGAGAAAGGTCAAAAACAGCAGACTCAATAAAGATTTGATTAAACTACTAGACCCAGATATGGGCGAAGCTCTCTATAACCTGGACTTCGAGTTGAAGGTTGATCAAACCTTTAGATATGAATACTTCAAGATCATGGCGATCAGGGTATTCGAGGATCTATTTTTCAATACGAAGAGGAAGAAAGCAAACCTCAGCAAAGAAGATGCAGCTAACATAATTGCAAGAAGGTGGCTGATGAGAAAAAAGAAGATAGCACGTGATGTGAAGAAAATGAAGACTCTTATCATTAATGCAAAAAGTCGACAGAATTTAGACGAGAACACGAAAAAAGAGCGTATAGGCAGAGAATCACAGGAAATTGATATTTTTGATGAAATGCACAGAGAAGACCCTGAAGAGCACGAAGGCTCTGATGAGGTGAATATCTACAAGATGCCAGAGATTGATTTGGATATTGGGGATGATGAGATCTTGAATGACGTATATAACTATGGAGAGGAAATCGAAAATTTCCAAACACCAGTCATTTCAGCGAGGATTCTGAGTTCTAAACTGGCTGATACAAGCCCGACTCCGAGGTTGGTAAATGATGGAGATATAAAAATGGAAATCCATTCACCAGATGCAAGTGGAAATATTATGTTGTCTCCAGGAGGACAGAGGAAGAGTAGATTTGCTTTTGAAGATTTATTGGAAAAAATTTAAGTTGAGCCATGAGATTAAAAGAGGGAATAAAAAAAAAAAGAGATCATTGCTGACGTTGAAAGCAACGTTTAGTGCTGTGATATCCTCTAATTGTAGCTGAAGGAATGTAGAAATATATAATTGAATCAATCATTAGTATTGAAAGCATCTCATATTATATGGAACTTTCTATGTGTTAGGGATGGATTACATCAAATATGTTTATAACAGAGGCCATTCAAACTCTTAAATTATGTTTATATGAAGAATATATGCCAGAAATTAGGGTGTTGAAATTCCACAACATCATAATAACTAATTGGAACAATATTTCAAATATTTCAAATGATGTTAGTTGCGGAATGAGATTTTTTCTTCAGTTGTTATAACTACTAAGTCATATCGATTATAAGCGCCATATGTTGGTGTATATCTGCACAAAGTTGGCAGAACCAGTATTATCAAAGAATAATTTGCTTTATTTCTAGACTGATATTGGAACTTGTGCACCCACCTATGTTTCCAGAATCAAATTTGTCAATTTCATACGATTTCTCTATCTATTTTACAATTTTTCATGACTATCTTACAAATTCTTAACTATCCGATATTTTATTCAATTTATATATATATAACTCGCTCTCTGGCAGATCGGCTTAGGAAAAACAAAGATTATCGAAGCGTCCATCATTCAAAATTTCATCGGTTTGACGTACCTTCATTAAAAAGTGGGAAATTAAATTATTTCAAATATTTCAGTATTTTCCGATTTCAAAAAGTTTAAGAAATCAATTTAATGGAGCAATAGAATCTAAGTTCACCCACTCTTAGGCAGTATTGGTGATTTATTAAATGCTTATTATTTAAATCGAACTTACATGCACACTGGAATTAATTAAAAGATTTAATTATGCTCTGTTTTATATCATAGCCACGTTTCAAACCGTAATCAATGCACCCACTCTGTTCCGAAACTTTCTGCAAAATAAAAATTCATTTGACTTGAAAGCTGTGCGACCAACAGATATCGTTTCCAGTTACAATCAAATGAAATGTAGAAAAGAGCATAAGAACCTTATTTAGTTATATCCACAAAAAAAGGCGAGAAGCCATTTTTAGTTTTTAATTAGAATTACATGCGCTACTTTGGACTGATAAGGCAACCCGAGGTCTTCGATCTGCTATTTTGGCATGAAGAACATAAAGAAGAGAGTTTTTTTCTAGTGTTTTTGATAATGTAGTTCCAAGTCATAACGGAGGCCAGATAGCTGAGAACTACATTATATTCATGAGAGCTGATGAAGGATCATTGAAAACAACTGCAATGTAATCGAAATAGGCTGTGAATCACGAAATCGAATGTGTCTTTGGAAATTTTCCCCATGATAATTATTTTTGAAAAGGAGGTGAATGCAGCAAAACGTTCAATTTCGTTAATAAAATTCTTCGATTAGACAAACTATTTTGGGTTTGGAATCATTCAAAAATCATTATTAGAAGATTAAACGCAAACATACTTCTTAATAACGCTGCTGAGGAGTTTTTCGGTAATCAAAAGTAATTCAATATAAAGCATTTCGAACTAAATAAAATGTCTTTTGTTTCTAAACTTCTTTCCAAAGTTGATGGCTATGAGCAACATGTTCGGCTCACTATAGGAAAGGATGACTCGGTTGCAACTGGATTAGGAGGGTTTTTCACTATCGCAGCCTTAGCAGCCACAATAAGCTTGGCAGCCGCAACTCTTTCGAACTATTTATACCATATGAGCCCTCAAATTCAATTCCAATACGATTACTTTCCAGACCCAGGCGGTTTGGACTTGAACTCATCTAATTTCTTGTTCTCAATCACAAATCAAGACGCAGATTATTTCTTGGATTCTGCAATGGTCAGTTTCAACATGATTTACGTTGTGCAAACGCGGTTACCAAATGGAACATATCTCAGAGAGAAGCATTCAATCCCACTTGTCAAATGTACTCGAGAATATTGGAAAGGATTTGAGGCAGATTATGATATGCAAAATATGGGAAATCGCCTCTGTCCTTCCATAGACCAATACAATATAACAGGCACCTTTTTGTCATGGGAATACGTCTACATTCAGCTTGAGGTGCAAAAATGCAAGAACCGAACCGATCAACCTGATATTATCTGTAAACCTAAAGAAGAGCTGGACGCCATCCTTCCAGGGAAGGATATCGCTGTTTCGTTCATGTACACAGATAATATATTCAACCTGAACGATTGGGAGAACCCAGTGAAGAGGTTTGTCACGAGTATGCACTGGAATATTGCGCCGGGAGTTCTATCCAAAAAGACAGATGTTTTTATTTCACAGTATGATATCATCACAGATGATAACTATCTACTGGAGGGTTACTGGGAATCAAATCATTCGACTTATCAAGTAAATGCACAAGAAAGAAATCAAAATTATGCTCCAGAACCCTCAGACGTCTATATGAAGATCTATTTGAGAAAAAGCTCAACCTTTACGACAGCGACAAGACAATTCTTGAAGGCTGGACAAGTCATGGAGGCCTTGGGAGGTCTCGCAGGATTTTGGTTCGCATTATTTGGAGCGATTGCCATTTTCTATAACAGGAAGGTATTTGAATTAAGAATGGCGAACGCTCTCTATGAATTCGATAAGAACTATGACAAAAAATCGCCGAAAAAAACTGAAGGAAATGAAACAAAGAAAAAGGGATTTTATAAATACTTTAGTCGCTGCAAAAATTGCTTCCAAAAGTGTTTTAGACGAGTTACCAGATCGAGAAAAACCAACTACTCTACAAACTCGGCTGCAAACCCAGCTGCAGATCAGCTTGCATCTCCAAGAGTATTGGATCCTGGACATGGAATTCCGGATGGAGAAAAACAAGTCCAAGCATCAGATCGAGTGAAACTTTACTTAAAATCTTTCCAGAATTACTCCCAAAAATTGGGCAAGAAGATGTCTTATAGTCACTGGGATTTCCTTGTAGGACTTTTCTTGTGTGGAAGAAGAAAAAAGGATAAACTTATTTCTATTGCATCGGAGAAAGTACAAGAGGACACTGATATTATTCAAATCCTGAAGAGACTCCAAGAACTCGAGAAACTGAAAGATATTTTCTTCAACGATCACCAAAAAAGAGTGTTTGCATATTCAAGACCGCCTCTAATCTCTCTAGAGGAGAGCGAAATGCTGAATCAGGCTAAACCGCCTCCAAAGCCAAATCAAGATAAGCCCAACAAACAGAGGCAAAGTTTCTTTAGAAATTCCATCCAGAAACTGAGGAGGAAAAACTTACTACAAAAGGACCCTATGGAAGACATTGACAACATTTCAAAGTTTGCGCTCATCTTCGACAGTTATCGCAAGATCAGAAGAATCAAAAACAGCAGAATCAATAAAGAATTGATAAAATTACTTGATTCTGAGATGGAAGAGGCTCTCTACAATCTAGATTTCGAGTTGAAAGTTGATAAGACGTTCAGCAATGAATACTTCAAGATCATGGCTATTCGAGTCTTTGAAGACCTGTTCTTCCGTGCGAAGAGGAAAAAGAAAAAGTTGAGCAAAGAAGATGCTGCTAATATAATAGCTCGAAGATGGCTCTTGGCCACGAAAAAGAGAAAGGCGAGAGACGTTAGAAAGGTGACACGAATGATCACAATGAGCCGAAGAACTATGATTCTCCCACACCAGCACCAACCAACCCCTGATCTCGAAAGCGCAGACGTCTCTAAGAAAGAAGAGTTGGGAAGCGTAGATAGAGAAGATGATATTCTGAACGAATATGAGCGTGGTGGCGGTGATGACTTTGGTTCTAATGATGAGGACTACACTGTAAGGAAGGATCCACATGATTTCGAAGATGATGAGATATTGAATGATCTATATAACTATGGAGAAGAAATTGGAGACTTGCAAACACCAATTGTTTCAAAGAGGGTTTCAAACAACGTTCGGGCGTTAGAGTCTCCTACAAACTTTAGAAGCAACGAAGATTCAAGAATTGATATGGGCTCAGTTGGAACTATGCGTGATTTTACGGCAGCTCACAGCAAATTCAAGAGAAGCCACGAAGAGTCAGGAGTGGAAATCGCTTCTGCAAATGTGAGCATGCGAGATTACATGATAGCACCAAACAAAGGCACTCTTAAGAAAAGCAATTTTGAATAAGCTTTCGATCAATGTGTTATTTCCGCATATATCCATGCTTAAATGATAAAAATCTATATTTTAGTGCCGTTTTATGTTTCATATAGTTTCTAACGAATTGTTGGAAGAGCATGAGGTGCAATAGAAATATTATTTTGTCGAAAAGATAAGTACAGGGTTGGAATTATTCATGAATCAGTTATGATGTGGCAGATGTTAATTTCAGAAGAAATTTACTGATAATAACAAACTACAAATTTGATTTTGTGCTCATTCAAAGATTCCCATTTCTAAGATGATTTATTCTCCTCTTATTAGTGTTCTATGGAAGTGAAATAGTGTAATTAAAAAGCATAGGGTTTAAAAAGAGATTCTGATGAAGCACAATGGATTTTTTTTAGATTTTTCCCAATCTTAATGACAATAGACCGCACGTAAGACTCAGTATCGGGATGAGCACTTAGAAATATTTCATATTCAGCGATAATCATCTAAAATTGAGGAACTACCCAAGGCTTCAAATAGTATTTATTAGCTAATAACGTTAGGAAAATTAACTTTCAATACAAGACCTTAACCCTAAAAATTTCTATCTACAATAAAATGCTAAGCAAGAGGATCATCTTTGTATCTGCTTATGATGGATTGAAAGGACTGGGTTTTGGAGATTTCTGATTTATGCTTCTGCTCCGTGAATGTTCAGGTCGACCACCAGTGCTTGTCGGAGGTCGCAACGACTTGTTTAATAGACCACGCGGGTCAATATGCACTATTTCAGTTTATACATGTGAAATGAAATTAATTTTTTACCTGTTTTAAGTTCTTGATGAAGAAAATGCGGGTCAAACCGCTTTTGTTTCTGCTGATCGCGAAACATTCGAGAGTCATCGTCTTCGTATTGCAGGTTCGGTTCATTTTTTCTGATAAATGACCTTTCATATGCTATGAACCCATAAAAACAATCAACTGAAAAGATGAACCGTTGTTACCATTTAGAATTCCAATTTGCCAGTATCTGCCTTCAAACTTTTTGAATTGTGAATATACCACGTCCTGTAACACATTATGACAAATTACAAAGACTCTGAGGGAACGATTCAAAGGAACGAACTATATAATAATATGATTAATTTATCTTCGAAGGATCTCAATGCTTTATTACGTCATGAAGATCAAATGCAGGTTTTTTCTGGCTGGAATTCTGAGTTGTGACAAATTTAGAGGCTTTTCCTGAAGCGAATTCAGACGATTTGTTTAAAACAGTTGACGCAACGGAGAGTCTGTTCGAAACAAATAGCGATGATGCTATTCTCCCCTTTGTTGGAGTGGCGAAATTAGAACCTTTTTCCGGTACTTTGTGCGCACCTCCGTCAGTTCCAAGATAAGTATCTTTTCCTAAAGGAGACGGCTGCCGAGATTTTCCCCGGATTTCTGAGCTAGATGGATTTCTGTATAAAGATTTCTTCCCAGCGTAAAGTTCGAACTCAGCATCCTCTGGTCCTAATCAATGGGAGAATTATACTCCATAATATCTGAAGCAGATATATACGATAATCCCCGAAAACAGAAAACTTGATAACATTTTCATCGTCTACATTTAGCTCTTCATACCTCACATTGTAGTTTGGATGGGTGGGGTTTTTTTGACTAACTATTCCTCCGTCTAACAACAATTTTGTATTTTATCTGAGTTTGCTCTCAGGAATATTTACCTGGTGCCTTTAGAGAGAAAAGATAATCAAAAAGGCTAGGATGATACACCACATAGACTTCGAAAGTACAACCTTGCTGAAGGGTAATAGGGATGAGGAGCACTTCCACTCTCTTCTGGAACGTTTCACTGTCGATTCTGATTTCTTGAAAAACATCGACATACCCTTCCCTTTGGGTAAAAATCCGGTAATTTCTCAAAAAACCAAGTGGTAATTCAAGCTCTCCTTTATTATTGGTCTCTCCATTAGCGACCAACTGCCCAGAAGATTCGTAAATCTTAATCCTTGCTCTATCTACACCTTCCTTAGAGAGTATATTTTTCGTGACAAACGTGATATTGTTCACAAGTGTCTGGTTCAGTTCAATATCGAACACGTTTACACCAGCCGCAAGATGAAGTGTCTTGTAGACCTTGTTATACCCAGCACAGGACACTTCCATGTAATATTTGCCTGGCATTGCAAAGAAAGCATAATTTCCAGATTTTGGGATATTTTCTGAGATAGTAACTGCCCAGACATGTTGATATTCCTCTGTCACACTCGGATGATCTTCATCGTTGTTGTTGAAAGTGCTATTGTTAGATATTCTGATCTGAGCGTTGCTTAGAGGCAGAAACCCGTCATACACGTTGACATTACAATCGCTCAAGTGCTTCAACTCGAGCTCCATGTTAACGATGAAATCTTCTTCCAGGCTAGCGCTTTTAAGACTGATCATCTTGAATTATCGATCAACCAATCGAAGATAAGTAAAATAATTCTTTACGGTCTTTGCTTTTTTAAAATATTCATTGCCTAATGCCTCTATCTCGTACGAATCGACGTCTTTTGCGATTCCGTGGAAAACTATCTCTCCTTTGTTTGATACGCGACCCTAATAGTACGGATTTAGAGAATATACTCACAAACAAATTACTTTTGTCATAAAACATGGAATAACGTTTTGCTTATTATGAATGCCCAGTTCACCAGAAATACTTGAAATTATCGGAGTAAGATAAGCTATCGAGAAAAAAAAGAGTTACTTGACGCTGCTTCTGTCAATTTCGTCTGTTCTTGTGTAATATAAACATTTCTTCGCTTCTAGCACTTCTTCGAGCATCTTAGCTCTATCTTCTAATCATAATCGAGTTTATAGCAGTTGCCTACACGCAACAAATCATATTTCATACTCTTATGATCAATTTTTGGAATGTAAGCCTCAAATCTCCCGTCTTTATCGAAAGCGTAATCACGAGGTTTCTGCCTAATAATAACTTCCATCCCCTCAAAGTACTTCGCAAAGAAATCTGGCAGCACGTATCCCTGGTTGCTGAGAATCTTTTCTTGCTCAAATACATAGTGCAAACGCACCTTTACGTTGACTTTATCAATAAACAGATCTACATTCAATCAATGAAGCACGTTCCTCCAAAAGGGTGTTGAATTTACAAATCTCTTCAATGATTTTGAGGGGCAAAGGCAGAGTCCTGCTCACATTTTTTGAGTACAAAATACCTCGGATTGAGAAATCTTTTGTGCAGATCTGTACATTAAAGCAACCAAATCGGTACTGCATGTAGTCTGATTCATCTTTCCCGGGCTTGATGAGAACATCTATAAACGGAAATTTCCTCTGGATCCAGTCTGCGAGTTCAAGCGCTGTGATTTTGTATTTATATGGAGTCTCGTTGAGGGCTCTACACTCTTTGCTTTCTCTGTTATAGCTGTATTTTTCAGGAATTAAGGCTTAAGGTGGAGAGATTGATGTCCTACCAAAATTCGATCAAGACTAAATAGTCAGACTGCCTTTCGTCATGAAAATCAGGGTGATCTCTCCATTCCTCCTTTTGAAACAGCTCGAATTCTTCTTGACAAAAGCGCTCACGATGTTCTTCGAAGAAAGATATCCTATTTGCGTGTATAGAGTGCGGTTTCCTTTGAGGACTGAGAACCTTGTGAGACAAAACAATAAATTTGTCACTACCTTGATTTATTTGGAGAAAATGTTCTAGCGATTATGAATTCGGAGTGGCTATGAATATTTTTCAATGGAGATTTGCTGCCTCTTGTTTTGCGTCTGCCAGGTGAGTGGTATATTCCAGCTGTCAATTTATGGGTGATCATATCGGGCGAACGATGCAGTCTCAGATCTGCCTCTTCGTGATTCAGAGTGGTCAATGTTTCAGGGAGGATAGCCTGGTCAGGATCCTTTCTTGGGACTGGAGTAAAGGTTTTTTTCATTGCCAATATGTGCTTCTCCAGCGACTCATTCATTTTTATTACTTTACCGTTAGTAACTTGAGAGGATTTAATCCAATACTCCTTAGAGAGGCGACTGCAATAAAAGTAGATAAAACCCAAATTATGGACTTTCTCATTAATAGATAAAAGCGTAAATAAATCATAAAAAGAATCCGCAAGCAAGGGGTATCTAGGATTTTTCTCGAAAATCTACCTACCCCTTGAACAATGGATCGATATAGGTCGGTATAATTTGAAAAACAACGAACTAGCAGGATAGGCATTACAAGAATGAGAAAGACCTCGTCGAGGCGTCTGACCGATTTGTTCAAAAATAATCTGACTGCCTGATTTAATTCCTGCTCATCAAATCATCTAAAATATACTCTCTTGAGAAAACAGGACAATTTTTGATGTGACGAATTAAAACACACACAGTACTAATTTATGAAACATATTCAAGAAGCTCATTAATGAATTATGACACAGAATCATTAAAACCAGAACCTTCAATAAGATAAAACAACTCAACCTTTCATTACGAAGCCGTTATAACCAATCGGAAAGAGATAAAAAATGCATCAAGCTAATCGCTTGTAAATCGTCTTTTCTCTAGATTCGCACTTTTGCTATTATATTCTCCGTGTTCCAGATCAGAATCATTATCTTGAACCAAATACTCAGATCTCCGTCGAAAAGGTGATAATATGCCCTTTTTTCCTTGCTTCCGCTCGTTTTTCGGACTAGCCGATTTTTTTGGAGAGGAATTTACACTGTCTGGAATTTCGGTAATAATATCGTTCGCTTGTGGAAAGAGATTTATGATGTTTTTCTTGGGCTTCCTTGTTGACTCGCCTGTGAGAAGTTCACCCGATCCAGGCCTTGTACTATTGGTGTTGTTGCTGCCTATATTCTTTAGCATCATCAATAGCGAAGAAGAACCATCAAGACTATCACGTCTTGGAAAAGATCGGATGGATCTGTCGGTTTCGTCTCCAATGCCCCCTCCACCAGCTTCGCCATCGTTTTTCGGAATTTCAACGACTATTTTGTTGACGTCTATTTCTAACTCTTTCTGAGACCCGCCTGGACTGCTGCTTGCAGATAATCGCGCTTGTTGATCTGGTTGATCCGACTGAGGACTATTTTTTCTTCGGAGAATTTTCAATCTGCAGGTTGCAATGAATTTTCCAACCATTGCATGTGCTTTTCGTACAACTGGCAAGTTTTTTAGGTGATCAATCATTGCTCTCGAGAACATGAAAAGCCATCGCAGTAAAAAGATCAGGTTCCCAACGAAGCAGAACAGGAGCACGGGGAGGTTTAATCCGGAGATTTTATCGATTGAGGTGAAATATAAACATGCTATCACGAAGAGCTCAATGCTGAACAGAGAGACAGTTTCCAATCGATTCAACGCTGCGCTCTCATAAGGCGCATATTTATTATGGAGGTACGATGCGATTAGTATCACCAGCATGATGAGAGTAAACTGAGATCCTCTTGAAAATCCAGACACTGAGGTGATTATGATGAGAATTAGGTATTTTCGAATGAGGATAACAAACTCCCAATACCACGTCTCTTCTTTGTAGCCAAACACGATGAAAGAATACTTCAGAGCCTTTGTCCCTTCGAATTTCAATATGCTCCTCTTTGCTCTCCAGATATTGATGAAAATTATCAACGGTACGACAGCACCCCACAATGTGATCGTCAGAATACCTGTTGTCCCCGCCCAAAGTAGATGAGATTTTGTCCAGCATTGAACATCATAATCTGACACCAAGTGATATAGAGGAGAGTCTGAGCGATAAATGTTTTGGCATTGAAAGAGGAGAAAGCCAAACTTCAAGACCATCGGTTGAAGGTTGAATGCAACGATTATTGTTGACCCGAGAACGTAGTTCATATACAAGTTGCGATTAAATTGGAAGTCGCGTTGTTTACATTTTTTCACAGCAAAATAGAGTCCCCAAAAAAAGAAAAGGAGCAAGCCAAAAGCAATTGGAAGGAGAAGTGCCATCGTGGCTTTGATGAATGTAAGTGAAGTAGAAACTTCCCCAAATATTACGTATATAAGACAATCCAAGGCAAAGACATCACCACTGGATGCACTGACAGCTTGGTTCGAACTGAAAATCCCCTTTAAAAATCCGGGCCAGTCAATACTAAACGAGTTTATTAGCGTAACCACCTGCAGGTAATTCGTCAGCATCTTTAGAAGGAAAGCCCGAGTCCGCATCTGACGGAAGTTACGATTTTGGTGGTTTTCGTAGATAAAGAGGTTCGTCTTTACGTTGAAAATGATAAAAAGCGCTTGAAGCAGGAACGTAATTGCAAAGCGGAAATAGTACCAGACATTCGTTCGGCAGTTGACACATGAAGAACCGCTCTGATACTTTGCAAAGCCTTCTATACATTTGCTGCATAACGGTCCTCTATACTCATCAGCGCAGAACCCACTGAAATTGAACATACCATTACTGTCATTCCATCCTCCAAGGCACGCTCCCGAGTTCGGGCAAGCTAAGAAGAGATCAGCGGATTGATTCAGTCTCCAGTACCCAGAAGCAGGAGCAACCAAAGCTCCCCCCAGACACACCATGGTAGTTTTATCGCATAATCCGCACGGTTTCTGAGTGTTGTTTACCTCTGTGATCATGAACGTATTCGCTTTGCACATAGTGCATTTGGCTTGATCTGATGAGACTTCAAAGTACTCTCCATCAATGCAGTCTCTGAAAGAGAAATTTATTTCGATGTTCCGCTGTTTGTTCATCTGAGAAAAATAATCAACGACTCCGAGACTCTCACGTAAGTCATCTAGTCGATCTACTCCAAACGTCACCGTACATGATAACCCAGGATAATACTCCGCGACCATACTTGCGATCACCAAAAGCCCTGAAGATGCCTGAACATTCGCTCCTTGGATGGTGAGAGCATATTTTGAGTGATTATTGGTGGAAATATTGGAAATTGATGAATAGTAGTTGGTCGTGACAACCTGGCCATAGATGTCGAGTAAAGCAAACGTGACGCTTTGAGAAAGTTGTGTTCCAGACACAACGTCTGTGATATTCATAAGATTGAGTGAGATGTCAGTTATTTGTTGCTGATTATGCACGAAATTTATGAGCTGGGTTGCAAAGTATTGCGCTTCAGCGGGAAGGGACATTTCATCATTATTTTCAGGCGCGTCTTGGGCTAATAATCGAAGAGCGTCTTCTTCGACAAGATTTCTGTGAGCGTGAAATTTCCATCTTCCCCCTTCTGATGCAATAGTGTCTGCTGAGTCTCCGCTCTTGGAATCATGATAGATCGTTTCTAGCAAAGAGCCGCTGCAAAAGGTATCTTGAATTTTCCAATATAACGAGTCCAGGTATTGGTAACACCGTGTTAGAGAATTTTCAGGTGAATAAGGTTTAAGATAATCAGGTATTATAGCCAAGTTTACTGATGTTGGCCAATCTCGTAGACTCCTGAATGCTTCAATGTAAGGGTTCAAATCGAAATTAACAAGCTTTTTTATATCTGGAGTCCAAATCGCAACTCTTACAGCCTCTGAAGCGAG